>Ga0209437_100230_pt1 | contig 95882 bp, 84 predicted proteins | sample AraplaL_Cvi_mTSA_FD_184266 | JGI IMG/M metagenome (GOLD analysis project Ga0209437, IMG submission 184266) | Arabidopsis root microbial communities from the University of North Carolina, USA - plate scrape CL_Cvi_mTSA (SPAdes) (version 2) | ecosystem: Host-associated > Plants > Roots > Endosphere...
AGGCTTTAAATACCAACAATAAGTTAATATTTAATGAAATTACCATCGATGTGCAGGGCCGGACGGTTGAAGTTAATGAAACCTCTATTATCCTCACCAGAAAGGAATATGATATGTTATTGTATTTCATTGCCAATAAGGGAAAAGTTATCTCTAAAAATGCCATAGCTGAACATTTATGGGGCGATGAAATGGATATGCATGATAATTTTGATTTTATTTATACCCACGTCAAAAACCTGCGCAGGAAACTGATGGATGCGGGGGGGAAGGATTATTTAACTTCTATTTATGGGATTGGTTATAAATTTATGGGGTAATGAAATTATCGGCACATTATACCAGGACGAGTATTTATATAACCTTGACCGTCTTACTGGCCGGGGCGATTATCTATTATTTTGCAATTAATTACATTGCTCAGCAACAACTGGACCAGGGGCTTCAGCAGCAATTGATAGAAGCAGAGGAGTATGTAAGGAGCAGTAACCAGGACCCGCAACAATATGACCTCGACCGTGATCATGCTGTATTTACCAGAACCAATGAGCAAAAATTGCAGAAACGTTTTTTTGATACTACCTATTTCAATCCAAAAGCGCAGCGGAAAGAAGCTGGACGTGCGGTTGAAGACCTAGTGAAATTAAAGCATACGAACTACAAAGTTGTTATAACCATTTCCAGAGCAGGGCAAAAATATCTCATAGAGGTTATTACCATCATTACATTAGTGCTGCTTGCAGGCCTTTTGTTGGTGTTATTTATTATCAATAAGTATATGCTCAATGGTCTTTGGAAACCATTTCAGTTGACTTTAAAAGAAATCAAGCAATTCAATATCGCAGATGTTGACCAGTTTAAAGGAAAACCAAGTAAGGTGACGGAATTTGCTGAACTGAACGAAGCTATTAGGGAAATGTCGTTAAGAGTTACCTATGATTACCTGAACCTGAAGCAATTTACGGAGAATGCCTCCCACGAAATGATGACGCCCTTGGCTGTAGTGACTACGAAACTGGATACACTGATCCAGGATGAAACATTAAGCGCCGGACAATTGGAGCAGATTACGGACATTTACGGGTCTATCAATAAATCCACCCGACTTAATCAATCGTTATTATTGCTGGCCAAACTGGAAAACAAATTGATTACTGATAATGAATCGATTAATCTGAAGACTGTGTTGTCGGAAAAAATGCTGCAGTTTCAAGAACTGATGCAAACTAAATACCTTTCGTTTGAGCATAATTTACAACCCAAACAGTTGCTGGCCAGTAAATACCTGGTCGACATCTTATTAAATAACCTCTTTAGTAATGCGATCAGGCATAATAACACTGGCGGCGTAGTTATTATTGAATTGCACGGAGAGCAATTATCCATTAAGAATACCGGAGCCAATTATTCATTAAATGAACAATTGATCTTCGAACGTTTTCAAAAAGGGAAAGAATCGCAGGGTACTGGTCTTGGATTAACGCTGGTTAAAAATATCTGTCAGCATTATGGTTATGGTATTCACTATGAGTATGATTCCGGGTGGCACACTTTTATCCTCAAGTTCTGAAAAACCTTAGGTAATCCAAGATTAAAAGTCCCTGTTCTGTCAATTTTTTAATACAATTAAGATCTACCATCCAACTACAATTTTGCTTCAGATTGCGGAGATAGTTTTAGGACGAATGTGATTTTACATGCGTTTTAAAGCTAAATACTAATGAAATATCTATGCTTGCTAATCCTTATGTTTTCTATCCTGAAACTTAAAGCACAGGACAATTATGAGATCCAGGTTTATGGTTCTGAAACAGTTGAAAAGGGTAGAACAATGTTGGAGCTGCACAGTAATTTTACCCTCAATGGAAGTAAAACGATCACTAATGGTGAGCTTCCAACAAACCATGTAGAACATGAAACCATTGAGATAACCCATGGCTGGACTACCTGGTTCGAAACCGGTTTTTATTTTTTCAATTCTGTGGGAGATGCCGGACGCACTGCTTACGTAGGCTCGCATATCAGACCAAGAGTTGCCGCACCGCAGAGCTGGAACTGGCCCATAGGTGTGAGTATTTCGACCGAATTTGGCTTTCAGAAAAGTGCATTTTCAGCAAATACCAGCACGTTGGAAATAAGACCCATTGTAGATAAAAAATGGAATAAATTATATATTTCCATTAACCCAACACTGGAGAAAAGCTTTAAAGGCCCGGATGAAAACCGGGGATTTACCTTTTCACCTAATGTTAAAGGCAGCTATGATGTAACCAAAGTTGTTGCCCTCGGATTAGAATATTATGGTAGTACCGGGCCCTTTTTTCATTATGACATTTTCAAACAACAGGATCACCAGTTATTCGTAGCAACCGATCTGAATTTTGATCCGCAATGGGAATTTAATGGGGGAATAGGTTATGGCTTTACACAAAATGCAGATAAGGCCATTATCAAAATCATTATAGGCAGAAGGTTTTAAATAATCTCAACTCTTCATCAATTGCTACTTCATTTAAACAACGCAAAGCAACCCATGTTTAATCATCATCTTTTCTTTTCGAGGATAACAAAGGCACTTCGCTTGGGTGCCGGCATTACGGATCCCTCCCCTTTTACTGATTTTCCGATCACTTCATTCAAATCGAGATCGGGTACGGCATCCTCCTTGGCGAAATTGAATTGTTGTGAATGTTTAGAATCCCCACGGACATGCGGGGATTTGGTATCCTTTACTTTCTAGCAGAATTGGTTATCATCCATAGTTTAGTATAAATCTCCATTTTATGTATATTGCCAATTAAAGTCATGTAAATTGAAAGTTTTTGCTATGTAAATTGTAACTTTGTCTGTAATTTCGTAAGAGATGAGCAAATTTATACCAAGGCAGATAGCACCTATTATTAAGGCCCAACAAACAAAATTTCCTGTTTTAGCTGTTACTGGTCCCCGGCAATCAGGTAAGACAACCTTGTTAAAAGAGCTTTTTAGTGATTATCGTTATGTAACACTGGAAAATCCAAATACACGTTCATTCGCATTAGAAGATCCTATTGCTTTTTTGAATCAATACGATCAGAAAGTTATTTTGGATGAGGTGCAACGAGCGCCAGCTTTGTTTTCTTATATACAGAGCAGGGTTGATGAATCCAAAATAATGGGACAATATATTCTATCGGGCTCACAAAACTTCCATTTGTTAAATAGCATTACTCAAACCCTGGCCGGCAGGGTAGCCCTATTCAAATTACTCCCTTTGGATTTTACTGAATTAAAGCGTGATGACTTGTTAGCAGATTCCTATATCCAAACCTGCGTTAAGGGTTTCTATCCGGCTATTTTCGACAGGGATATTGACCCTGTTATTTTTTATGCAAATTACATTCAAACCTATATAAAAAAAGATGTAACAGAATTAATGAATATCAGGGACTTGAAACTTTTTAGGACATTCTTAGGTTTGTGTGCAGGGCGTGCAGGGCAATTATTAAATTTCAGCGCCTTAGCTAATGAGTGCGATATTTCACATACAACCGCTAAAGCTTGGTTATCTATACTCGAAAGCAGCTACATTATATTTCTTTTGCAGCCTTATCATCAAAACTTTAATAAGCGCCTGGTCAAAAGCCCCAAATTGTATTTTTACGATACCGGTCTGTTAAATCATTTGTTAGGAATAAGAACTGCTGAAGAATTGGAAGAAAACAGATTGAAAGGGCACATATTTGAGAATATGATACTGGCTGAATATCAGAAAAAGAACCATCACTTATATCTGCACCAGGATTATTATTTCTGGCAGGATAGTAATGCGCATGAGGTTGATCTGCTAATGACAAAAGGCCAAGGGTTTTCCATTTTTGAGATCAAGGCAACTCAAACCATTAGTACCGGATTATTTAAAGAAATGGATCGTTTTGAAGAAATTGCTGCTCCAGCCGAAGTAAATAAAACACTGATCTATGGCGGTGCTGAAAATGAAAAAAGAACAAAATATAATGTTCTTAGCTGGAAAAATATTTCAGAATAAAGGGCATTTTAAGACAATGCGTTAAGAGGCTGCATCATGATTTACGGTACAGCCTCTTTAATTTACATTTTCATTTTCATCCCTGCCATATCGCTGTCATTCCCATTTTTAAAATAGCTTCACTACTCCCGAAGTAATTGCCCAATAAGCAAATTTAATGACATATATTTTGCATGAATTTTCAATAAAAATATTTACATATTGATTATATTATTGCGATCCTCGTAAAAGGAGAATAGCGATGAGCAAATTGGATGAACTTAAAAAACACTTGAAGCGGGGGTATGTTTACCGCAGGAGGAGCTCGCCCACTGGTCAAAATCTGTTGACCGGCATTTAGGTGCTCTGGTCGGTGATGGCACACTCCAAAAGCTTTCACAGGGCGTTTATTATTATCCCAAAGAAACGGTATTCGGCCAAACACCGCCAGAAGAGGAAGTACTTGTCCGTAAATTTTTAAAGGATGATTGTTTTTTGCTAACCTCTCCCAATGTTCATAACACACTGGGGGGAAGTTCGATTTTCAGGTAAAGCCACATTTTCCGACTAAGGAGAGTCCTGAATTTTTAATGGTAGACCTAGTCAACGATTTGGATAAACTGGCTGAAGATAGGCGGGCCGTATTAAAGAATGTACTGAACAAAGTCCAGTCGACGGACAAAAGGAAGCTGAAGCTGTCAGTCAGCACTTATGGGAATGTCCAGGCCAAAAAACTTTTTGAGCCTATCCTACAGCAATCATAAGAATTTTCCTGATCTTCTACGGATACTAGAAAATGAGAAAGGAATACAGGCTGGGTTGATCGAAAAGGATTACTGTATTATGCACGTATTATTCGGGTTGAAGACTCAGGGTTTTGATTTCGAGCTGAAGGCGGCACATCCCTATCCAAAGGCTTTAAGATTATCGAGCGATTTTCTGAGGATATCCACATCAAACCCCCTATCGAGCTCAATAGTTTACCTATTTATCAAACAAATCCGCTCATATACCCGATCTTTATAACTCGGCAACAATGAATGTCACGGCTTACTCGTCCAGGCTAATATCTAAATTGTTAAAAAGTGTTAAAACTATTTGAAATTTTTTGGCTGATTTTTTTCTTTGAACCATCAATTTTTAAAAATTAAACCATTATCGAAAAAGCATTTTTGAAAGCTATCATTAACCATTTTAGTTGTTAGATCATGTTACCCCAAATCACTATTACCCATTTAAGCGTAGCGCGCAGATTTACATTTCTTTTATTATTTCTGGTATCCGCCTTCGAATCACAGGCACAACAACCAGTCACCTGGCCGGCTGGCAAGTCGGGCTTTACCGCCAAACTGATGAACATCGAGGCCGCAACCAATGAAACCTTCCGTTACAGCATGACGCTCCATAACGGCTCGGCCAGCGCCAAGATCTACGAATTTAAAACCGATATTCCCTTTGGCTGGACGATTGCCTACAAGGTGGACGGCAGCCAGGTCACTTCCATTAATATGGATGCCGGCAAAACCCAGGATATCGCCATCGAGATTAATGCCACGGCTACCGCCTCCCCGAAAAAATACAAGGTTCCGATCAGGGCCGTATCCGGTTCCGATACCCTATCGCTGAACCTGGAAGCCGTAGTTAAAGGCTCCTACAGCTTGACACTAAGCACACCTACCGGAAGATTAAGCGACGAAGTAACCTCGGGCAGCCAAAAAGAGTTGCAGCTAACCGTCAAAAACACCGGCTCCCTGCCGTTGAATGACCTGCAGGTTACCGCACAATTGCCTACCGGCTGGGAATCTACTTTTGAACCCGCGAGTATCAAACAACTGGAAGCCGGGAAAACCATCGATGTTAAAGCGACCGTAAAAGTGCCGGACAAAACCATTGCCGGGGACTATGCTGCTAATTTTTCGGCAACTAATAGCAATACCAACTCACAGATCGCTTTCCGACTGGCGGTCAAAACGTCCTTGCTTTCCGGCTGGATCGGCGTTTTGGTCATTCTATTGGCCATTGGCATCGTTTATTATCTCATTCGTAAATATGGCAGAAGATAAAATAGCCAATCCATTTTTTACCAATGAAAGATCCTATTATACAATTAAAGGGCTTAACCAAACAGTATGGCGCTGTTAAAGCGGTAGATGGTTTAAACCTTGATATAAACAAGGGCGAGATCTTCGGATTGCTGGGGCCTAATGGCGCAGGCAAAACCACCACCATATTGATGATGCTCGGGCTTACCGATCCCACGAGTGGTACCGCTTTTGTTTGCGGGCACAATGCAACTAGCAACCCCATCTCGGTTAAGAAAAAAGTGGGCTATATGCCCGACAATGTCGGTTTTTATGATAATATGACCGCGCTGGAAAACCTGGTGTATATCGGCAGACTGAACGGCGTACCCGAAAATGAACTAAAAAAGCGTTCGGCCGAAGTGCTGGAGATTGTGGGCCTTGCCGCAGACCAACATAAAAAGACTTCGGCTTTTTCCCGTGGCATGAAACAGCGACTGGGCCTTGCCGATGTGCTGATCAAGAACCCTGAGGTCATCATCCTGGATGAGCCGACACTCGGCATCGACCCCACCGGCGTAAGAGACTTCCTTGCGCTCATCAAACAGTTGAGCCGGCAGCAGGGACTTACCGTTTTACTCTCATCGCACCATTTACACCACGTCCAACAGGTGTGCGACCGGGTTGGGATTTTTGTGAAGGGCCAATTGCTGGCACAGGGAGATATCGGCGCGCTGTCCGGTCAACTATTCGGCGCCGATAGCCATGTCACTTCAATCAGGGTAGCACAACCCGTTTCACAACCCTGGCAGCAGGAGCCGGAACTCCAGGCATGGGAAGCCATTACCCAGATTCGCATCCACGAAAATGAACTGGAATTTACCAGCAGCCGCGATGTAACTGCCGCTCTTGTTCGCTTTCTGGTTGGAAAAGGCTACGATGTAATCGGTGTCAATCAAAAAAATTATGGACTCGACGATATTTACCAGAAATATTTTGAATCAAATAGTACTAAAAATACAAGCTATGAAAAGTCAATCTCTTGATCCGGGGCCTTTTGGAGTTATGATTCATAAGGAAATAGCGGATCATATACGCAGCTGGCGCTTCAGCATATTGATTGCGCTTATTGTTCTTACTTTTATCGCCGCAATGTACGTATCACTGGCGAATATTAAATCAGCGATAGGAAATACAAAAGATCCGGATCATCTTTTTTTATATCTGAAATTGTTAACCACAACCGATAATTCCATCCCGCCATTTCATGTGTTCCTGAGTTTTCTGGCACCGTTACTGGGTATCAGTTTAGGTTTTGACGCTGTTAATTCCGAGCAGAACAGCGGTACTTTGACCCGCCTGATGGCGCAGCCCATTTACCGGGATAATTTGCTGCTGGCGAAATTTGTGAGCGCCCTGGTTATCGTTAGCGGTTTGTTTGTTGCATTAGCTTTGCTGATGATAGGCGGTGGATTAGTATTGACCGGTGTGCGCATGGAGCCGCAGGAGCTGCTTCGCATACTGGGGTTTATTGTGATCACTATTGTTTATGTGGCTTTTTGGTTAAGTTTATCCATCGTGCTTTCCATCCTGTTTAAGCAAGCGGCAACTTCTGCACTTACGGCCATCGGGATCTGGTTATTCTTTACAATATTTTACCAGATTGTCATTAATCTTATTGTCAAGTCCTTCTTACCTGATCCAGCTTATCTTAGCCAGGCAGAAATCATCAGTTATAATGATCTTATTTTGAATCTGCAACGCATCGCCCCTAATCAGCTTTACTCAGATGCCGTTACGACTTTGCTGATGCCATCCGTTCGCAGCCTCGGCCCGGTAACCATGGAACAAATGGCAGGCGCCATACCAGCGCCATTGCCGTTTAAGGAAAGTGTCATGATCGTATGGCCGCAAGTAAGCGGTTTAATGGCATCAACAGCAGGGTGTTTTGCATTTGCTTATTATTTTTTCATGCGGCGTGAGATACGTAGCTGATGAGAGATCAAATGGTGTAAGAAGTATGGGTAGATAAACTCCGTTTGATTTAACCCAGACAAGTCTGTTTGGAATGAGTACTTTGAATCCAGTGTTGGGTTTCGCCGAACAGTTCTGTCTGTTTTTATTGAAACTTAGCAGGAACGGAACAGGTAAGCGCCACCGAACGGGCCGCACATAAAGAAGAAAATGATCGCCAGCCGCAGCCTGATGCGCGATTTAAGCAAAGGCCGGTCAGTGTTTGATTTTGCAATACCTGCGCGAACTCGATACAGAGGTCAATAAAGGTGCCTGTCAAGTGGGTGGTACGGACTAAAGAACCGAAAACAATGGAAACCAAGGCGTTTTGAATGCCCATCGCAAAAAGCAGGCTGCCTGCAAACATTTTCTTAGCCAACAGACTGCCATGATAACGGTAACCAGGCAAGGCCATCAGTAGCAAAATAATTATAAATAAACCGACAATGCTTTTTCAAAATTAATTCCTTAAGTTTGGCTTATTAGATAATGTTCTTTCCAAAAATCGCTAAAATAGAATCAGCGTTATAGGGTAACATTTAGGGTAACAAAGGCGACAATAGATTTTATAATTACTTCACAATAAGGAATATAGTAGCGCATGGGTAAGCCAAAACTGGTCCCGTCCATTCCGCTTCATCAATTGCAAAAGCCTTCAAATGATATCATTTGAAGGCTTTTTGTTTTTAGGCTAAATACTTTTCTAAGAAGCATAAGAAGAACGATTCATAATAATCTTATTGAAGATCCCATATTCCCGCCGAACGTTCTAGCGTGATCAATGCAGCTGCGTAATTGTATAAAGATTGATAGTAGCTCTCTTGTAAGTCGTTGTAGGTTCGCTGGGCATTCAAAACTTCCAGCAAGGAAGTCTCACCCCGTTTGTAGCTGTATATTTTACCATTCAGCACTTTCTCGGCTTCTGCTATTAAACCGCTTTTGTATTGTTGAACTTGTTTTTGGGCTGATTTGTAATTGAAATACGATTGAGTTACATCTGCCTGGATCTGCTGCAAAACCTGGTCGTATTGAACGGCTGCCTGTTGAATGGTAAAATGAGCCGCTTTCAGATCTCCTTTGTAATGATTGGAGAACTTTAATGGTACACTGAGTCCTGCATTAACGGAGTGATAGGTAGGAGTAGGAGCAATTTCATTGGTAGATGCGCCGCTAAATTGCATGCCAGTGTTGATCCCTAAATCAATTATCCGGTTTGCTTTTACGAGCGACAGGTTTTTTTCGGCAACAGTTTTACTGTTTTGAGCAGCTACAGCATCGGCCCTGTTGTTTTGGGCGTTATTAATTAATTGTGCCAGTACGAATGTTCGTTCCAGGTTATCAGAATTTTTAACAGGAACAAATACTGTGTCCATATTTTTATTCCCGGTAAATATACTCAGTTGTAACAGGGACGATTTCCAGTCGGATTCATTTTGTATAACGGAATTCAAAAAACTGCTGGCTTCTAATTTTGATTGCCTGGCATCCATTTGAGCAATAGCACCAAGCTTAAAACGGATAGAATCGGCATCAGCAAGATGCTTCATAGCTTGATAAGAGTTTTCCTGTACCACAAGCAAATCCTTTTGCTGAATAGCGTTATAATAGGCCATAGCGGCATCAGCTCTCAGGTTCCGGAGGTAATCGGTCAGTAAAGCTTTGCTCAACTCAGTCTGACTTTTGGCCAGGTTAATCCTGGCGCTACGCTTTCCGCCTAATTCAAGCGTAGTTCCCAAACTAAAATTTACACCCTGGCCTAAATGTAGTTTTGATTCCTGGTTGTTATAGGCGCCCACAGATAGCTGAGGATCTGGAAAAATTTTGGCACTTTCTATACCCGCTTCGGCAATACTTACATTATATTGTTGTGCAAGCAATCCCAGGTTTTGTTTGCCCACCAGATTGAGATATGGAATAAGTGAAATGTTCTTTGAGTACGTTAAAATAGTATCTATTTGCGCGTAAACATTAACGGCAATACCAAGGGTAAATGCGAACGTTAAAATGTATTTGATGATGTATTTCATAAATATTTATGATTAAGCGTCTTGGGTTGAAGGTTGAAAATCACGGCTACCCCATTTGCTTTCCATTAGATAATACAAAGCCGGCAAAACAAACAGGGTAATGGCTGTAGCTACAAACAGACCGTAAACAATTACTGTTGCCAATGGTCGTTGCACATCGGAGCCAATGCCTGTGGCTAAAGAGGCTGGCAACAATCCTAAGGCAGCGACGGTGGCCGTCATCAGTACAGGGCGGAAACGGTGCCTGGTGCCCTGTATTACGGCCTGGAGTATATTAGCCCCTTTTTTGCGCAGATCATTAATATGCGAAATCAAAATAACACCGTTTTGTATAGCAACACCAAATAAGGCGATAAAACCTACTGCCGAAGATACATTCAGCGTCATGCCGCGGACGTTGAGGGCCAACATGCCGCCGAATAAAGCCAGTGGGACGATGCTTAGAATAAGTCCCGCCTGCCTGAATTTACCGAAAGCCCCATAAAGCAGCAGGAACATGATGGCCAAGGCCAGAGGCGCAATAACTGCCAGTTTTGCGTAGGCCCTGTTTTGGTTTTCAAACTGACCTCCCCATGCTATCTGGTATTTTTCTTTGTCGTATTTAACCTGCTGGTTTATTTTTGCCTGTGCTTCTGCTAAAAAGGTTGATAAATCTATTCCCCTTAAATTAAGGCGAACAGTAAGCTGGCGGCGATTCATTTCCCTGGAAATGGAGCTTTCTCCAATATCCGTTTTTATTTCGGCCACCTGCGACAAAGGTATTTTGGCCCCTGATTGAGAAGTGAGCATCAGGTTGGCGATTTTTTCGGGAGTATTTCGGCTCTCTTCTTTGTAGCGGCAAATCACATCGTAAACCTTATCTGATATAAAAACCTGGGCTATGGCTTTACCACCGATAGCCACCTCAATTAACTCTGCTACATCACTCATGTTGAGCCCGTATCTTGCCACAGCATCGCGATTTACTTGGATCTGCAATTGCGGAAGTGGTGGTTCTTGGTCAATAGCGATATCAACCGCGCCTTTTACTGTTTGTAAAGTAGATACCGCAGCTTCGGCAATACGCCGGGTTTCTTTGAAATCATTGCCAAAAACTTTCAGCACCAGTTCGCTGTGGGCTCCGGCAATTTTATCCATTACCCCATCGATCATTGGCTGCGTAAAAGCGACAGAGTATCCGGGCATAGCTGCGTATTCTTTCGATAACTCATTAATCAAATCATACTTGGTTTTGCCGCCTTCCCACTCGTTGTATGGTTTTAGGCCCACCGAGACCTCAAAGTGCGATGGGGTAAAGTAATCGGTGCCATCATCATTGCGGCCGGCCTGAACCGTTACATAGGTAATTTCGGGATGTTTAAGCGTAGCAGCCCGTAAAGCATCGCTCATTTGCTGCGACTTTTGAAGCGTTATGCCTGGGGGCAAAGAAACTTGCAGCCAGATGGAACCTTCATCCAAAGGAGGTAAAAAATCCTTACCCACGGTTATCGACAAAATAATCGCACTTGCGAAAGCCAGTGCCAAAGGAATGAAAACCCGCTTGGGTTTATTCATGATCTTAGTGATCCGGTTTTCATATTTGGCCGACAGGTACTCCAGCCATTTGTTATGGTAAAGCTTCCTTGGTTTACGATACACTGCATAGGCTAAACCCGGAATAAGCAATAAGGCTACGGCTAATGCACCCAAAAGCGCGTAGCCTACCGTGAAGGCCATCGGGGTAAAAAGTTTCTTCTCTACACGTTCAAAAGAGAATAGGGGCAGATATGCGGTAATGATGATGATGGTAGAAAACAGGATAGGTTTTGCTACTTCCAGCGCTCTCGCGCTTATACTTGCTTCTTCCAGTACTTCATCGGGATTTTTCTCTCTTTTTTTAAGGATGGTTTCCATCATTACGATAGCGCCATCTACAATGATCCCAAAATCAATGGCACCCAGGGAAAGCAGGTTAGCCGGGATATTGGTAAATTTCATCAAAATAAAGGCAACCAATAGAGCCAAAGGAATGGTAATAGCCACAATGAGCGCGCCACGCCAGTTACCCAAAAATACAATGAGCACAATGATCACCAGGGCCATCCCTTCCAGCAGCGTATGGGAAACGGTATCCAGGGTTTTATTGATGAGGTTTGTACGGTCGAGATATGGTCTGATCGTAACACCTTCGGGAAGTATATTCTTATTGAGGTTATCAACAGCCTGGTGTATGCCCTCCAAAACAACAGAGGGATTCTGGCCTTTCAGCATCACCACGATCCCTTCAATGCCATCGTTATGATCAACCTTTCTATTGGTATAGCCCAGCACGCCTTTGCGTTCCAGGTTGCCAAATTTAAGCTCACCTACATCTTTGATCAGAACAGGTACGCCGTTAACCGATTTAACAACAACATCTCCAAGTCCCTGAAGATCTTTTACCAATCCTATTCCACGTACCACATATCCCTGTTCGCCACGGTTTAAAACACTGCCACCGGCGTTGGTATTGTTGTTGTTGATGGCGGTTTGCACATCGGTAAGCGAAAGATGATATTGAGCCAGTTTGTCCGGATCAATCTCTACCTGGAACTGTGTGGTAATGCCGCCAAAATTGGCTACATCGGCCACGCCGGTAACTTGCTTGATGCGGGGAATGATCACCCATTGCTGCAGATCAGTCAAAGCCCTTAGATCATGGTTGGTGCTTTCAATGATATACCGGTATACTTCACCAGTTGGTGAGGTTAAGGGGTCAAGACCAGGAGCGGCGCTAAATGGCAGCTGAACGCCGGCCAGGCGCTCCTGGATCCTTTGCCGGGCCCAATAATCGTCAACCCCATCATCAAATACCAGTGTGATGAGGGAAAGACCAAAGATGCTGCGGCTACGCATTACGTGCATGCCCGGTAAACCATTTAATGCGCGTTCAATAGGTATGGTGATCTGTTGCTCCACCTCTTCGGCTGCCAGGCCTGGAACCTGTGTTACTACCTGTGAAGTTACATCAGCAATATCGGGATAGGCTTCAATAGACAACTGTTTCCAGGAGTAGTAACCAAAGAAAGCCAGCAATACAAATAAGGCCACAAAAAGCCAACGCTTTTTTATCGCGGTAAATATTAGTTTTTTCATGTTATGTGAGTTATAGGTTTACCGGGCTTCCAGCAAGTAAAAGCCGCCTTCTGAAATGATCTCTTCGCCGCTTTTTAAGCCGGAGGTGATGACTACGCGGTCATTGTCGTTTCCTCCGGTTACTACTTTTCGTTTGATATATTTTCCGTCGGACGAAGTCACAAAAACGAAATTGGTTCCGCTCATTTGTAACAGAGCAGTTTGAGGAATAAGGACGGCAGATGTAGGGGCGTCAATGAAATCAACAGTGGCATACATGCCGGGTTTAAGTGTATGGTCATTATTGTTGCACTCTATAAGCACCTGTACACTTCGGGTATCATCATCAACCATATCATTTACGTGATATACTTTTCCTTTGAGGTGTTTCCCGGGCAGGGCAGATACTTGAATGTCGCACTTATCATGCTCATGTACATAGCGTATGTCTTTTTCTTTCACTTGCCCGGCTATCCATACTTTTGACAGATCGGCTATGGTGGCCACACTGGCGGCATCATCTTTTATAAATTGTCCCAGTACCACCTTGTTATCCACCACTTCGCCGGTAATGGGAGCATGTACCACCAATGGCTGACCCAGGGATAGTTTTTCAGGATCGGCTTTGAATATCTTAATACTGATAACCGCATTTTCATACTCTTTTTTTTCAACCTCATAAGCGGTTTGGGCTTCTTCCAGATCTTTTTGCGTGCCTACGCCGTTTGCCATCAGATCCTGTTGCCGTTTTAAGGTTTTCTGGGTCTGCAGCATCTGTGATTTTTCCTGGAAAAAGATCTTTTGCGCGGTTATAAAATCCGGTGAGCTGATCTCAAACAGTGGTGTTGATGGTGTGGTTTTCATGCCTAAGTGCAAATACGTTTTGGTAACCCTCCCCTGAAAAGGGGGCGCTATTTCGGCGTATTGCGTTGGGATAGCTTTGATAACACCTGTTGTGATGACCTGTAAACTGTAAGGTTCGTTTTTTAAGGTAGTTGTTTTAAGCTTGTCTTTTAAATGGGAATGAGGGGCGACAGTAATGGTATCGCCCTTTACTGTAAGTAAATTAACGTTTTGTTCTGTGCTATGTTCATGGCACGAGGCGGCCATGAGCCCTGTGCATATGGCGCACAGGACTACATAAAAATTGTTTTTCATCATGTTGAATTATAGGGGTTTAAATATGTTATGAGTGTTGTGTTGCTGAATGGCCCTCCCCGGATCTTTGCGCCTTGTTCCTGAAATACTTATTGCATCAAAGCCATTGATTGAATTTTTTAATGTACCAGGTTTTAACCAATTGAGTGAGTATACAGTAGGCTGTCAGTATGCCAATTAACCAGGGGAAATAAATCAGCGGCAGCGGCTGCATCTTTAAACTTTCGGCAAATGACGAAAACGGGATCAGGATACCTATCAGCATAATCATTGAAGTTAACGCGATGATAGGAGCAGTAGCCCAGCTTTGTATGAAGGGTATCTTGCGTGTCCGGATCATGTGTACGATGAGCGTTTGAGATAATAAACCTTCGATAAACCACCCGCTTTGAAACAACTGCTGATGAGCCTGGCTATTGGCCTTGAATACAAAGAACATAACCGCGAAAGTGGCATAATCAAAAATGGAACTGATAGGGCCGATGTACAGCATAAACCGGGTGATGCCCGATGCATCCCATTTTTTGGGTTTCTCGATAAATTCCTCATCCATAGTATCCCAGGGAATAGATATCTGCGATACATCATACAGCAAATTCTGAACAAGGATCTGAACCGGAAGCATGGGCAGGAAAGATAGCAGCGCGCTTGCACCCAACATGCTGAACATGTTGCCAAAATTGCTGCTGGCGGTCATTTTAATATATTTGATGATGTTGCCGAAAGTCCTGCGGCCATAGATCACGCCTTTGCGCAGAACCATCAGATCCTTTTCGAGCAGAATAATGTCGGCGCTTTCTTTGGCGATATCCACAGCCGTATCTACAGATATACCTACATCGGCATCCCTTAAAGCAGCCGCGTCATTGATGCCATCGCCCATGAAACCAACAGTATGCCCTTTGGATTGTAGCAGTTTAACCACCCGTGCTTTTTGCAGCGGACTAAGTTTGGCGAGGATAGAAACATCATCTACCTGTTGTTTCAGCTCGTCATCGCTCATTTGTTCTACGTCGCTTCCAAGCAGGATCCGGCTGTAAGGGATACCTACATCGCGGCAGATCTTTTTGGTAACGATCTCATTATCCCCGGTAAGCACTTTCACATTAACGCCAAGCTTTTGTAAGGCCTCGATGGAGGTTTTTGCCGATGGCTTTGCGGGATCAAGAAATCCGATAAAACCGGTAAGGATCATATCTTTTTCATCATCTACAGAATAGGTGAGGGCGCGGTCGTCAAATTCTTTAATAGCCACCAATAAAACCCGCAGACCCTCGGCATTTAACTTTTTAGAAGTATTGAGGATCATGTTTCTCCGGTTTTCATCCATCGACATAACCTTGTCTGATTCGATATGCAGCTGTTTATCCTCACCGGGGTCAAATGCGTAATTACACAAATCCAGCATCTCCTCTACAGCGCCTTTGCATATGAGTAAATGTTTACCGTTTCGTTGTTTTAAGATAACAGACATCCGGCGGCGCTGAAAATCGAAAGGGATCTCGTCAACTTTTAAATAGTATTCTTCTACTTTTAGGTATTCATGAATTTCTATATGCTCCAGGACAGCCACATCCAATAAGTTTTTGAGGCCGGTCTGATGAAAGCTATTCAGGTAGGCCCACTTTAATACTTCCTCATCCTCATCTCCAAAAATGTTCAGATGTTTTTCCAGTACAATTTTATCCATGGTCAATGTGCCGGTTTTGTCGGTGCACAAAATATCCATGGCGCCTATGTTTTGAATGGCGCTAAGCCGTTTAATGATCACCTTTCTTTTGCTCATGTTAACGGCGCCTTTAGCCAGGTTGGCGGTTACAATCATGGGCAGCATTTCGGGAGTTAACCCTACAGCAACCGCAATGGCAAATAGGAGAGCTTCCCACCAGTTACCTTTAACAAAGCCGTTGATTAGGAATATCAGGGGAACCATCACCATCATGAAGCGGATGAGCAAATAGCTTACCTTGTTTACACCCTTATCAAAACTGGTTTCGGCCCGTTTGCCAACAATGTCTTTACTAAGCGAACCAAAATAGGTTTGATTGCCGGTGTTTACGCAAATGGCCATAGCCGAACCGCTCACCACATTGGTGCCCATAAAGCATATATTATCCAGATCCAGCAAGGGTTTACTTTCGGCATCTCGAATAGGCAAGCTCCTTTTTTCAACCGGCAAAGATTCGCCGGTTAACATGGCCTGGCTTACAAAAAGGTCCTTGGATTGCATGATGCGGCAATCCGCCGGGATCATATCTCCGGCCGAAAGAAATACAATATCACCCGGTACCAGTTTTTTAATATCGAATTCTTTTTTACCAACTGATTTCCGTAAAACGGTTGCTGTGGTAGTAACCATGCTTTTCAGCTGTTCAGCAGCCCGGTTGCTCCGATATTCCTGAACAAAGCGTAATATGGCGCTGGTCATCACCATGATACCAACCATGAACACGGTTTTATAATCAGCTTCTCCGGGTTTGGCCAGCCAGACATCCAGTATAAATGATATGGCCGCTATAATTAATAAGATACCAATGAAGGGATTGATAAAAGCCTCAACCAATTGCCTGAACCAGGATGGTGCCTTTTCATGGTGAACTTCATTCAACCCAAATCTGTCCAAACGATCCTTAGCCTGGGCTAAGGACAATCCTTCCGCACTGCTATCCAGCATGGCCAGAAAAAAATCCTGATCGTGGCTTGAGGCATTTTTGAGTTTGGTTGCTGCAGCGTCTTCATTACCGCTCAACAGGATTTTTTTACTGTCGGCGGCTACTTTTCTTAGGGAGGCTTTATTGATAGTGAGCATTACTTAATATTTTATATGTTTTACAGATCGTTTTCATGGCCGGCTTTATTCCAGCTTACTTCATAAACCTGGTGCTCTATGGTAAGGCGGCCTGCTATTTTTTCCATGGCGGTATCTTCATTTCCATTAGCCAGGATCTCGGCGGTGATAACGGCTATGCTGCTGTCATTATCGTCGGTACTTTTAAGCGAACGAAGCAATATCTTTTCATCATGATTGGTAAACTGCAACAACAATACCCGGAGATGATTTTCAACCTCCTGCCTGCATTTAATGATGATGAGATAGTGCACCGGAACGGAGGTGTCTTTATTCAGAGGCAGACGACTAAGCCGTGTACCAAGCGGGCGCATCACCACATGGGTAAGAATGATAAATGCCGACCCGATGCAAGCTTCCGCAATAAACCCGGTACCGCATGATGCGCCTACTGCTGCCGAGCACCACAGTGTAGCAGCAGTGTTTAAACCCCTGATGTTAACGCCATCTTTCATGATGACGCCTGCACCCAGGAAGCCGATGCCGCTTACCACGTAAGAGGATATACGGCCCGTGGCATCACCCCCTATGCGTACTCCAAGGGCTACAAACATACATGCCCCCAAAGCAACCAGCATATTGGTACGGAGGCCTGCCATCCGTTGCCGCCACTGGCGCTCAGTACCGATCACGGCACCGAGCATAAAGGCCACAGTTAGCCTTAAGGTGAAATCATAAATTGTGAGCATGGCGAATCTTCCTCCTTTTTTTGAGTTGACGGTAATCGAAGAGTTCGCCTGCGGGGCTGCTGAAAAAGATCTGGGTAGAAAATACTTCTTGTTCTGCACCGTTATTGGTAGCAGGCATATGGTTTGAACTTCCACCATCTCCCAGATAGTGGCGGTTCAATTTGCTGAAAGTCAGAAATTTGAACATAACGCTGTTGTTGTGCCGGCCTCATCAGCATAACAGGGTTATGTAATAGGCGGGCGGTTAACTATTAATTTTTAAATACGATTCGGGGCCTGAGTCCATCTGTTGTTTTTTTATTGTGCTGCAAAAGTAAGGCGACTTTTTGAAAAAGGCCGTTAGAGGAGAAACAGAAATTTATTAGAAATTTATTAGAAAAATAAAGGTTAAACGTGGTGGAGCGTAATGGTAAAAGTGCTGCCTTTATTTTCTGTTGAGGCTACGCTAATGCTGCCTCCGTGCATAGAGATTATTTTATCGGTTAAGGATAAGCCTATGCCATTTCCCCAGGTAAAATCCTTATTGGTGCCGCGATAAAATTCCGAGAAAATATGCGGGATGTCCTGTGCTTTGATGCCTATGCCGTTGTCTTTAAAGACCAGGATCACCTTGTCCTGCAGATAAGTGATGGTTACGGTGCATAGATGATCGGGCGAGAATTTGCAGGCGTTTTCCATAAGGTTGATAAATGCCACTTTTAACAAGTATTCATTACCCATCACAGAAATATTATCATCATCTTCTATTTCCTGCTCAAACAATACATCTACATTAAAACCATCCATTGTTTTGATAACGGTTTCGCGGGCATCCATTAATAATTCATCCACCCGCAGTTCTTTCATCCTGATCTCCTTTTGGTCAAAACTGGCTTTGGCCAGGTCGAGCAGGCCGTTGGATAGTTTTACCAATCTTTTGGCATCATGAAGCGATAAGCCAATCACCTCTTTATATTCTGCTATGGAACGGTCTTTTATAAGTGCAAGCTGTAGTTCCCCAACCACTGTGGCAAGCGGCGTGCGGAGTTCATGGGATATGTTATTAACAAAACTTTTTTGCGCGTTAAAGGAGTTCTCCAAGCGATCAAGCATTTGGTTAAATGTGATGGCCAGCTCACCAATTTCGTCTTTTTCACTTTTAACAGGTACGCGCATATCCAGGCGGGTTGCCGTAATTTCCTTTACATTATCAATAATCTCGGCAACGGGTTTCAGGGCCCTGCCGGCAAAGTAATAGCCGGCAATAACGGTAAAACAGATAATGATGATGAACGACAGGATCAGCGTGTTTTTTAATTCTCCCAGGCGTTGCAGACCATACTCATCATTAGCAGCCGCTGTAATGACATAGTTTTTGCCATGATGCGTGTATAAAAGCCCCACCACCTGCAAACGGCCTTGGTCAAAGGTGATCTCTTTTTGCTGTACGATCTGGTCGATCATTTGCCGGGTTTCTTTTACCTTATCAATTTGTACGGCATCATGATATAATAAATTGAACGAGGTATCGTAAATAGCCACTTCTTCTTCAAAGAGGGCGTTGGAAGAACTTTTATAAATCAGTTGTAATACCGATGGAGCAACTTTAGCATCAAAAAGCAGGTTGGCTTTGGTGATGGCCTCCCTTTTTAGTTGGTTGTAATATTCGTCTTTGCGGGTTTGCGCCGAGGATAAGTATATAAATATGGAAAACGCGAGCAGGAGTACTCCGAACAATCCTAAAAACAACAATAAAAGTTGGGTCCTGATCTTCATCCTTCTTTGAAAATAAAGCCCATGCCCGGCTTGGTGTGTATGAGTTTGGTAGCGAAGTTCTTGTCGATCTTTTTCCGGAGGTAGTTGATGTAGACATCAATAAAATTGGTGCCCGAATCAAAGGTGTCCCAAACTTTTTCGGCTATCTCGGTTCTGGATAAAACGCGCCGGGCATTCTTCATCATATACTCCAATAAGCGAAATTCTTTAGGTGTGAGGTCAATCACCTCATTATTCCTGGTCACGATCTTGGTTTGCAGGTTCATTTCCAGATCGGCAAAGCGCAAAATAAAGCCCTGGTTAAAAGTATTATTGTGCTGAACCCGGTTGGTTAACGCACGGATGCGTGCATGAAGCTCACGAAAGTCAAAAGGTTTTACCAGGTAGTCGTTTGCTCCGGCATCAAAGCCCTCTACTTTATCATCTGTAGTACCTAATGCGGTGAGCATGATAATTGGGATATCAGGTCGGGAGCTTCGTATTTCTCTGCACAAATCTATCCCGTTGATCTTGGGAAGAATGATATCCATCAGAATAAGATCAAATTCTTTTGACAGGGATAGTTTTTTCCCCATCTCCCCATCGTATGCCAGCGTTATCTGGAAGCCGTGTTCTTCGAGCCCTTTTTTGATCAGCTCGGCTACTCTTTGTTCATCTTCAATAACGAGTATGTGCATAGGATATCATTTACCTGCAAATCTCTGTATAATATTTGGAAAACTTCAGCGCCTGTGCAGGTAACTCATGGGGACCGCTTTTAATTCAAATGGCTGATAGGAGTAACCTGTTTATAGATAAAGTATAAAAAAGTGATGGCTCCGTAGGTGCCACCTTTTTAAACACGATAAGTGGTTACTATATTATGTAGTAGCTGACGGATGCACAAATGTATGATTACGATAAAGCAACCATAACATACTGGGCAGTACGATTAACAACAAAGGCAATGCTGCCAGAAATCCACCGATAACCGCGATAGCCAATGGCTGATGAAGTTGCGCGCCGGCACCGATGCCCAATGCCAATGGCAACAAGGCAATAATGGCCCCAAGTGCGGTCATTAATTTGGGCCTTAAACGGGTAGAGATAGAATAGATAATAGCCTCGTTGATATTTTTATGCCGGGTACTTTCCCTGAACTGCCAGAAAGTAAATATGGCATTTTCGCCGATGATACCCACAATCATGATGAGGCCGGTATAGCTACCCACGTTCAATGGCGTTTGCGTTAACCATAAGGCCAGGAAACTACCGCCGATACCCAATACCGCCACTACCAGGATGAGCAGCGCGATGCGGAACTGTTTAAACAGGAAAAGGATCACACCAAAAACCAACAGGCTTGAAGTAATCAGGATGATCAACAGCTCCTTGAATGATTGTTGCTGCTCGGCATAAGCACCCCCATATTCCACATGGTATCCGGTGGGCAGATTGATGGCGCTGATATTTTTTTTGATGGCCGGCATAACCGAACCAAGATCTACATTATCCAGCCGGGCACTGATAACACCCATGGCCTGCAGGTTTTCGCGTTGTACCTCCGCGTCGCCCGTTCTTAATTCCACATTGGCCAGCTGACTGATAGGCAATGGTTTGCCATTGGGTAAAAACACGGTTAGTTTTTTAAGGCTGGCCACATCTAAAGAGCGATTACCGGGATAAACCATGCGGATGGGTGATTGTTGTTCTTTCTCAAACAAACTACCTATCACATTACCCTGTAATGCGGATTGTACCTGCGTTTGCAGATTGGCCGGCGTCAAATTGTACTGCGCCAGCATGGTATAATCGGGTATAATGTTTACCGATGGCCCGGCAACCACAATGCCATCAAATACATCGGCTGTGCCTTTTACATTGGTTACAGCGGCGGCTATTTGTTTGGATAGCTGTTGCAGTTTAACCTGGTCGTCGCCAAAAACTTTGATCTCGATGGGCTGGGTAGATGTCATCAGGTCGCCTAACATATCACCAATCACCTGTCCAAAATCTACCCTTAGGGCAGGCTGGGTCGATTCGATCTTCTGGCGCAGATCACTGATCACTTCTTCGGTAGTTTTATCGTGACCTTTTTTAAGCTGTATCAGGTAATCGCCGGTGTTGGGCTCGGTTATAAAGAAACCCATTTGTGTACCCGTTCTGCGTGAATAGGCAGCCACTTCGGGTTCTTTGATGATGATCTTCTCGATGTCGCGCAACATTCGGTCGGTTTCCTCAAGCGATGTTCCTGGCGGCGAAGTGTAATCCAGTACAATGCTGCCCTCATCCATGTCTGGTAAAAAGCCCGTTTTTAAGCCGGCAGGAATAAAAATAATGACGGCAGCAAGCGCCAGCATCATAATGATGCTTAAATAAGGACGGAGAATGAAAAACGATACCCAGCGCTGCTGTTTTACCCCATGCGCTTCTTTTACCTGTACACTGTTGGTTTGGTGGTTGCGGGTAAGCAACAGGTATATGACTGGTAAGCCTATCCAGGTTACAAAAAAGGAGCAAACCAAGGTGATGATCATCGTGTCGGTCATTACCTTAAAATAGGCACCGGCAACACCACTCATCATGATGAACGGAATAAAAATAACGATGGTACTGATGGACGAACCAACCATAGCCGGGAAAAGATAATCAACCGCCCGTTGTAGTAGGGTAAGGGTTGGCTCTTCCGGATGTTCCTCATGCGTGCGGTGGATCTGCTCTACAACCACAATGGCATCGTCAATGATCAAACCTATGGCTGCTGCTATGGCGCCCAGCGTCATGATATTAAAGGTATAACCCAAGGCGTACAGAACAATCAGGGTGAGGCAAAGCGTAACCGGGATGGTGATCAGAATAGTGGCGCTGGCTTTTATCGACCATAAAAAAATAATAGCTACAATAATAGCGAGCGCCAGCCCCACCCATAAACTGTCGCCTACGCTTTTTACAGAGGCATTTACAAAATCGGCTTGAACATAGTATGGTTTGATGGTAACGCCGGCCGGAAGGATCTTCTGCAGATCGGCAACCTTTTGGGTCATGGCATCAGAGAGGTCGATCAAATTAGCATTGGGCTGTTTGATCACTGCGATCAGAACACCCTCATGACCATTGGCGTTTACCTTGGTATACTCAATACCGGGATTGATCTGTATGCTGCCGATATCTTTAAGCTGAATTACCCGTTTCCGGTTATTGCTGATCACCATGTTTTCCAGTTGTTTGCTGGTATTTACGGATGCGTCGGTCACGGTTAGATACAGCATTTTATAATCCGACAGATAGCCTTCTGATTTAATAAAACCTGTTTGCGCCAGCGTATTGGTTATGATGTCTGGCGTAAGGCCCAATGAGCTCATCTTTTGGGCGTTCAGCACCAGCCAATATTCTTTGGTTTTACCGCCGATAACCCTGATCTCGGACACGCCATCCACTTGCGACAGAAATGGTTTTACCGTATAGGTGGCCAGCTGTTTTAATTCAATGGGCGATTTACTATGGCTCTCCAGCGTATACCCGCTTACCGGCAGGATAGAGGGATTCATTTTCTCGACACTGATATTCACATCCGGCGGGAGGTCATTCTTGATCTGATCTATACGCGATTGGATCTGTTGCTGACTCAGGTCGATATCCGCGTTCCAGTTCATGAAGGCTGATATCTCGCAGCTTCCGCGGCTGGTAGTGCTACGTACATATTGCAGGTTAGGCACCTGCTTTACGGCGTTTTCCAGTGGTTTAGTCACCGTGATCATCATTTTGTTGACCGGCTGCAAACCGGCATCGGCTATGATCTTGATCTTAGGAAAAGTGATCTCCGGGAACAAGGAAGTTTGTAAGCGCGAATAGGCAAAACCGCCACCCAGCAATATGATGAACAACATCAAACTGATGGGTTTTTTATGCGTGATGAAAAAGTTATTCAGGTTTTTCATGGCTTCACAATTTTCACTTTGGCAGTATCAGCCAATCCATAATTACCGGTAACCACAATTTTATCCGCCGGGCCAAACTTTGGCGAAAGTATCTCTACCTGGGTGCCTGTTTCAATTCCCTTTTGTACTGCCACTTTGATGGCGGTGGTATCATTAATGAGTTTCATAACCCAGAAATCAGTTTGCGTTTCGTTGGCTAACACGGCCGATTTGGGTAGCGAGGGTACATTACTTTTTGCCGATTTAATGATATGCGCCCGGGCCACCAGGTTTTCGGGGATAGGATCGGCGCTGTTTACCCTGATCACCACACCCTGTGTTTGCGACAGGGTATCAACCGAAGGTAAAACTAAGGCTACACGACCGTTGAGTGTGTGTCCACCGGGTAAAGTGAGAGTAATATCCTGGTTGTTGTGCAGTGTGCTTTGAAGTTCGTAAGGCAGCTGCATCACAAAGGCAAAACTTTCTTTATCACTTATGGCGGCCAATTGTTCACCATCTTGTACATAGTCGCCAACCTGGTGCAGCAGTTGAGTTATGTAGCCGCTGCTTGATGCTTTGATCCGATTTACGCCCGAAAACTTAAAGGTGGTATCCAGCACATTGATGGTATTGCCAATGCTTTGCGCCTCTTTGGTTTTTATAGTGAACAGCAATTGGCCCGCGCTTACATATTGCCCGGGCTTTACATATACGCGTTGTATATAGCCTATGGCGTTGGCTTTTACATAGCTCTTCTGCATGAACGATGAAGTGGCGTTGAGCGTGATAGAATCGGCCATGGTGCCATTACTGATGGAAGTTACCGTAACCGGTGTTTGTGATTGTACAGGGGCATCGTCTGCGGCAGCGGTATCATGGTTACATGCCGATATGGTTAATATCAGGCACGCGCACGCGAAGGTTAAAAATTTAAAATATGGCGATGATAAAGTCTTCATATTATCGGTTCCAGTAGTTGAGTTGGTTAATGAGCAGCAATCTGCTGATGGTATTTTGCGTTAGCAGGTTACGGATGCTGAGATAATTATTGATAGCCAGTATCAGATCAGCCATCCGCAGATCGCCGGTTTGTAACAGTTGAGTATCTACTTTGATTAAAGTTTCGGAGTATTTGAACTGGTTGTTGATATCTGCTATCAGCGTATCATAGCCATCTATCTGCTGGTTCAGCTGGATGATCTGCTGACTATATTGCTGGGCAAAAAAGCTCTTATAGTTTTTGCGGGATTCTTCTTCCAGCGATAGTTTTTTGTATGATAGCTTACGCTGACCGCCATCGTAAATAGGTACAGTAAGGCTAAAGCCAATACTGGTACCAAAATGTTTATAATAAAGGGCGGTCAGATCGGAGTTATAACCACCATCGGCAAAGGCTTTTACCTGGGGTTTGTAGGTGTAATCGATGAGTTTGCGGGTATTGAGCAGCCGTAAGCTGTCAAGTGCGTATTGCCTGAAAAATATGCTGTTGGTTTTGTCGGCATTGATCGCTCTTTGCAGTGCCGGTTTTTGTAGTTCAGCAACGGTAGTATCTGTAATACCGGTAAGGTAATTCAGCGTCGCAAAATCTGTTTTATACTGTAGCGTGGCCTGCGAAAGTTGTAATTGTGCCTGTTTTAAAGTAACCAGGAAGGTGAGGTAATCACTTTGATGGTACACATTATTCCGGGTGAGTTTTTTGAGCAAGTCTTCTTCACCGCTCAACAGGGTTACCACTTCTTTATTAAACTTTACCTGTTGCAAACTCCCATAAGCGGCTATATATTGCGCGGCAATGGTACGGCGCAGATCCTGCTCAGAGAGTTTAATATTATTGCGCAAAGAATCGCGCTGAAGGCCGATACCAGCATATTGCGCCTTCAGATAACCATTGCTGATGAAGGATTTATTGACAGATAATAAAGCATCAAGCGTTTGCCCATTGGTAATGGCCTGCGAATAGCCATAGCCACGAATAACCGGGGCATACAGACCCGCGCTTCCCGCGCTTACCTGGGGTTTTAAGCCGGCCTTTATCCGGACGCTATCCAGTTGTGCCGATAATATCTGGTTGTTGAGGTCCTTTAACAGCGGGCTATTCTTTACGGCTACCTGTAAGTAGTCGTCCAGTGTTTTTTGCTGCGCGAAGCAAAAAGAACTCATCAGTAAACATAGAAGTGATACGAGCAGATGTTTCATAAGTTACAATGGGCCCATACCGGTTACGCAGATGGGGTTAGGCTTAGCGACCGATAGTCTAAATCTAAGCTTTATAATTAATCTTTAAAAGTTTCAATACAATTCCATTTTTTGGATGTTACTAAGCTAAATATCAATTCTGGAATTATTCTGTAACGGCAAAGCTTATGGTAAAATGGTGGGTATTTTGGCTAAACTGGTATTGCAGATTGAACCCATAATTATTGCAGATCTGCCGGCAAATGGTAAGACCAAGCCCGATGCCCTCAGAAGCCGAAGATTTTTGGAACCGTTTAAAGACACGCTCAATATCAATCTCTCCATCTTTCCCGCTATTGCTGATCTGTAACTGTTGCTGATCGAGCGAGACAGTGATTGAGCCGCCTGGCAGGTTATGCCTGATGGCATTACTGATCAGGTTGTTTATCAATACTTCCATTAACAGCGGACTGGCCTGTACTTCACAGTCGTCAAGCTGGGTTGTTAGTTTGATATTCAGGCTGCCAAGCAATTCTTCATATTGCCAAAAACTCGTGCTCAGTAACTCTTTCAGATTAATGTTTTGCTGGTCATGTATCAGGCCATTCTCAATTTTGGTGAGTAACAGCATGGATTTGTTAAGCCGGGTTAAGCGGGCTACCGTATTATAGATATCATTAAGCAACTGGCTTTGCGAATCGGAGAATTGCCCGGTTTGTACCAGCGTATCCAGTTTGGAATTGATGACGGATATGGGCGTCATCAGCTCATGAGCGGCATTTTCTGTAAATGCTTTCAGGTTAAGATAATCATCCTTGGCTTTGGTGGCCATGATGCCTACTGCTTGGTCAAGTTCTGTAAATTCATCAATAGTTGAGGGTACGGAGGCAACGGCCTTATCCTCGGCCAGGTTAAATACTTTAAGCTGATTAAGTATGGTATAAAAAGGCTGCCAAATGCGTCGTAATATCAATCGGTTTGATAAAAACAGTGCTATCACCAAAACAACAATAAGTATAATGGTGATCAGGAAAACATCACCTATCAGATCCTCGGTTTCTACTGTTGATTGTATTACGGTGATCTTGTATAGCTGCGAACCCACGGTTACCGATGTGATAATGGCACGGGCCGGCTCCATGTCCTGATCTTTGGTATCACGATAGGAGGTATCAATAAATTTTCTTTGAACCGGACCGTTAGCGGGTGTAAAGATGATCTCCTGGTGGTTGGTCCTGAACACCTGCGGCAAGTGATGGTTAAGCTGAACGTAATCAAATACCTCACGCTCTTCTACCAGTAAAGCTTTATCAACCTGGTGGGTAAGTATGGCATGGATAGTGAAGTAATAGATAACACCCGTAACCAGCATAATAATTACGGTTACGCTGATGTTGATGCGGTTATATTTGTCAAGCAGCTTCATGCATCGGTAAACTTGTAGCCCATGCCGTAGGCGGCCTGGATATAATCCTTACCACCTGCTTCCACCATTTTTTTGCGGATGTTTTTGATGTGCGAATAAATAAAATCAAAGTTGTCGGCAATGTCTATGCTGTCGCCCCAAAGATGTTCGGCAATGGCGCTTTTTGAAACCACCTTGCCTTTATTGGCTATAAAATATAAGAGTAAGCTATACTCCTTGCGGGTAAATTTAACCGCTGTTTGGTTGATCTTTACTTCTTTGGCCGTTAGGTCGATAAAGATCTCATTGAGTGTAAGGATATTGTTGCCATTAAATGCTTTACGCCGGACAATAGCCGCAACCCGCGCCCTCAATTCCGAAAGGTGGAAAGGTTTGGTGAGATAATCATCGGCGCCCAGATCAAGCCCGGTTAGGCGGTCGTCTAATGAGTTTTTGGCCGAAATGATCAAAACGCCATCGGCCTGTTGTCCGGCTTTCAGGTGTTTTAATATATCCAGACCACTACCCTTGGGCAGGGTGATATCCAGCACAATACAGTCATACCGGTACAAATTAACCTTGGACATGGCCGAAGAAAAATCATGCGCAGTTTCGCAGATATTTCCCTCTTCGGTAAAGTACGCTTCGATACTATCCCGCAGGCCTGCCTCATCTTCTATGATCAATAATTTCAAGCTTTTTTTTTAAAAATACGAATAATTTGGGTTCGGGGATCGAGGGCCGGGGTTCGTTTTTTAAGGTTAGAGCCTCGAGCCACGTCTCTCGAGCCTTGAACCTGTTTATTTTAGTTTATAAACCAGTACTTTAAAAGTGTTAGGCAAAGCGGTTCGTGTCCCCTTTACAAACTCGGCCACGCTTAAATAAATTTTGTGCGTTTTAGGGTCAAGGGCCATGGTTTTAGCACGATAGGCAGTTTGCAAGGTCTGGATCACTTTATACTCATCGGCCGATTGCTGTTTGATGATCGTAGTTACCCCATCACCGCAGGAGCAGAAGATGAGCTTAGTCTCCGGATCATAAACCACAGCATCAACACCGGCGCCTATAGGTAAGGTGGTCACCACTTTACCGGTATTGATGTTTACCACACTCACACCTTTATTTTCGCGGCAAACAGTAAATACCCGCTGATTTACAGCATCCAAAGCTAAACCGGTTGGCCCGCCGCATGGGGCAAGCGGATAGTTTTTAATCACTTTGAGGGTTTTGCTGTCGATGATATTCAAACTGCTTTTATCTTCCAGGTTGTTGTAAATTTTGCCTTTGCCATCGGCTACGGCAAATTCAGGGGCACCGCCCAGTGTAACTGTTCCAACCTGTTTTAAAGTATTCGGATCAACTACCGATGAGTTGTTGCTTTCACCGTTAAAGCTGAAAACACGGTCGCTGTAAGGATCGTACATAATAGCATCGGGGCCGTTGGCACCTGTTAAGGGTATGGTTGCAATAACCTTCAGGGTTTTAAGATCAAATGCTACTACGGCGTTGGCTTTGCCGTCGCTGATAAAGCCGCGGTTGGCTTTATTGTCGATAGCGATGCCATGTATGCCTTTGAGATCGCCGATTGTACCAACCGGTTTTTCGGTTTTCAGATCGATCACATTCACAGCCGTACCGTGCGACACATATAAACGGTTGTTTACCTTATCAATCGACAGGTAATCATAGCCACCATCGCCGGGCAGGGGGATAGTTTTATCCAGCTCATAGGTTTGCGCATGCAGCAGTTGCGGGAGCAGGCCAATGGACACCATCAAAGCCAGAGCTGATATAAATTTTTTCATGGGTTCTTTTTTTTGATTTAAAGTTCAGCCTTGATTCTGTAGAAAACTTGTAAAGGTCCTGCGCGGGTTCAAAAAACTTTTTAAACCTTAAATTTTAACACTTTTTAACTCAAAAAGCCGATGAAAATCCTTGCTTTTTGGCCACTTTAACTAAATTTTAACGCCATTTTAACACTTTTTAACAAATTTTTGAGGGTTTTTGAAAAGTTTAAAAAGTATTAATTTATTGATAATTAAATAGCTGTATAAAAAGATGCTGGTTTTGAGTTTAATGCTATCCTTAACCAAACAGCCCGGATGTCTGCTGAAAGACATTCGGGCTGTGAATCTATATAAATATACGAAAAATTGGGGAGATTACCTAAACTAGGTCATTGTATTGTTTACGACAAACTCGTTCTCTCACCCAGCGTTAAAATCCGGAGCCTGTCTGCAATACCCAGAGCGGTGAATGATTGTTGAAGTACCTCGCCGCCTTCGGTGTAATGCGACCAGCCTTCAAAGTGTACCGGGATAATGGTTGCGTTCGGGAAAGCGGAGGCGGTGTCAATAGCATCGTTACTGCCCATAGTTACGTTGAATGGGCCGCGGGGTTTGGCGGCGCCTGCAAAAATGAAAACGTATTGGGGATTGTACCTGGAGGCTATTTCTGTGATCCCTTCATAAAAAACGGTGTCGCCGGTGATATAGATCTGGAGGTCGGGGCTCTCTACAATAAAGCCGGTCACATCTCCGGTTATTTTTTCGCTGCCAGCGGGGCCGTGCCTTGCCGGTGTGCCGGTTATGGTAACCTGATCATTTAAACGGATGGTTTCCCATGGCGCCAGCCCGGTAGCATCAGGCCCAAGCCGCTCCGCACCAATGTGCGTTGTGAATGTATTGCCAACGGCTTCCAATAATCTTCGACCTGCATGATCAAGGTTATCGCCATGCTGATCATGACTGAGAAGCACCGCATCTATATGTCCAACCTCCGTAGTGGCCGGCCCCGAAGTTTTCCAGTAGCCCGGTTTATCGCCGAGCATAAATGTTTCGCCGGCGGGATCAAGTGTTGGGTCGGTTATCAATCTTAATCCGCCTATTTCCAGGATAATGGTGGGCCCGCCCAGGTAGGTTACATTAACTATATCTTTCATGTTTTATAAATAAGTTTAATTTCTGTGTTGAGATCTCGGGTGTTGGAAAGAAAAAGAGCGGGAGGGGTGTGCGATTCCCCTCTTGAGAGGGGTGGAGGGGTGTGTTCTTCGCTTGATGAACACACCCCTGCCATTACACAATCCTACGCGCCCCCTCTCAAGAGGGGATTTTAACCGGCAGTAAACGCTCTTTCCTGCATCTGTGATCGCAACACAAATCTATCACACAGCAACCGGGAAACTGTGTGAGGCATGTCACAATACTAATTAGCTACATCATTGTTCTCGATAGATCTCCGGCTTTTATTAACACCATCATTGAGCCCACCAAATTTATAATTCAGGCTGATGCCGAATGACCGGTAATAATCGCGGGAGGTGTACAGCTGGTTAAAATCGGGCCCGAAGGTGTGGGTGATATTATTCCTGTAACCCGTGAATGGATTATTCACCCGGGCGGCAAGGCCCAGTTTGTTTTTGATGAGTTCCTTATTTACACTCAAAGAAGTACTTACAAATCCGTTTGAATAGCCTTGCAAGCCAGTAGGATTGCGGCTAACCACATTCAGGTCGACGTTTGCTGCCCATCCTTTATTGAAACGGAAACCATTTGAAAGGGAGAAGGAATACATCAGTCTGTCGTTACGTACTATACTGCCATCCGCGGTTCCCTGCAACCACAGGTACATCAGGTTACCGTTCAGGCTTACATTGTACAGCTTACTAACGGGGTAGGCAAGGGACAGGTTGCCGCCAAAGCTGCTTGCTTTGCCTGTATTAGCATAACTGGTGCGTGTAATTTGTGTGGTGGGGTCAAAGTCGGCCACCTGCAAGTCCAGGTTGTTCATGAAGGAATAATCCAACCCTATGTTTAATGACAGTTTTTTGCCGCTGCTGTAACCTGCCTGCACATCATTCAGCAATACGGGGCGCAGGTTGGGGTTTCCGGTTGATTCAAAATTAGGATTGGAGCGGTCGATATAAGGGTTAAGCCTGTTGATACCCGGCCTGCGGATGCGTTGCGAAAATCCAAAGGTAAGCGCGGTTTGATCGCTGAAATTTTTACTTATGGCGATGGATGGCAGCACGTTGAAATAATTTTGTTTGGCAACCGTGGAGGTACTGATAAAATCGGCCCTGATCACGGTTTCTTCTACCCGGAACCCGGCGTTGATGTTCCAGCTTTTTAAATTAACCTGGTACGAATTGTAGGCGCTGAATACATTTTGATTGTTGGTGTATTGGTTTGATAGTGCCGCATCTTCATCAAACTGCCCTGTGGCACTGTTAAAACTATTGTAGCCAAAATTGCTGTTACCGGCACGCAGGATGCCTTTTACACCCGCCTCAATATTTACCTGTTTAACCGGGGTTACAAAATCAACCTGTAAGGTATGTTCATTGAATTTTTGCCTGTCGGTTTGAGTATAATCCGGTGTGTTAAAATTTACCGGGTTGGTGATGGTTACGTCCCCATCGCGGTTATTGCGGTTACCGGAATACTGGTAAGAGAAAGTCAGTAGCCTGTTTTTAATCCTTTTAAAACCAACCTGGTAATTAAGGGCGGCATCCCAGCCATAACCTGTTCCTTTATTATTATTCAGCAGGTCGTAAGCCTCGTTTATCCCGGAGGCTCCGTTCAGGCCGGATACCTGGGTCATATGACTACTTGTACGACTACCATTGAGGTTAAACTGTCCCGAGATGAGGTGAAGCGAATCGATCTCATAGCTCATTTCGGTACCAAAGTAAGCTGTTTTATTGTTCAACCGGCGATCTCCCGTTTGCAGCAGGTTGGTTTGGGTTGTGCCGAATGTTTCCCTGTTATTGATAAAAGTAGTTGTAGGATTGTTAGCGATGCTCGCGCCGCCAAAAGCAGCTATCACAAACTTGCCGCTTTTAGCCGTGAAAGATCCTCCCGCGCCGGGGCCGCCAACAGGGAAGCTTTCATTGGCGTTTAGTGATCCGCTGTACCCGTTATTTAGTTTTTTTACGGTAATAATATTGATGATGCCCGCCAGGCCTTCGCCATCATATTTAGATGGCGGTATGGTGATCACCTCTATTCTTTCAATAGTGGATGCAGGCATACTTTTCAATATGGCGTTTAAATTGTTTTCGATACTGGGCGATGGCTTTCCGTTGATAAGAACTTTAAAGCTGGAATTGCCTTTTAACAGGATGTTATCCTGACCATCCAAAGTGATGTAGGGGATCTTGTGCATCATCCCCAAAACATTGTTGGATTTGCTTTCCGGGTCGGCCTGCAGATCGTAAATGATGCGGTCGGCTTTTTGTCTGATGATGGGCCTGGTGCCGGTTATAGCAACTTCTTTTAAACTGTTCACCTGCTGCTTCAGGCTGATTAAACCCAGGTCGGTGTCTTTCTGCAGATCAAGCAGGATCGTTTTGGGCGCGTAACCTATGGCTACCATCACCACATGATAAGCCGCGGGTGGCAGCACTGCAAAAGCAAATGAACCGTCCTCCCTGGTAACACCGACCCTGATGGTTTGACCTTCGTCGTCGTTTAGTTTTATCGTTACAAAAGCCAGTTTATGGTGTGTGGTCGGATCGGAAAGGGTTCCTTTTAATATCAATTTGCCACTGTTGGTTTGGGCCAGGATGCTGCCGGTTTGCATGATCAGGAAAGCAAGCGATAAAATGATGCTAAAGGCGTATGGTTTAGTTGTCATGGTGATTAAGATTTGGAGATGGAAAATTTTTGACAACGCAATCCCCGTAAAGACCAACAGCCTTTAAAATTTGCAGTATTTACCGGGAATGCTTTTTAGGGTAAACTACCCTGATGATTGAATTAAAGCGGATGTTTATCGCGGTGATTGCGGATGAAAAGATAGTACAGGAAAAAACCGGCAGCTACAAACAACATTTCAACCCCATACGGAAGGGGTGAATCTTCGGCACTGTAAGGGATAAACTGCATAACGATGAGACCCAGGCCGGTAGTTGCCAGGATGATAGCCCATTTCATGGCTTCGGTGCCAAAGCCCGAAAGCTGCTGTAAAAATTTAAGACCGATCTCATCTAAAGGGCCTGCATCAATAATGCGTTTCTTTAAACGGTAGTTGTACAGGGCAAGTATGAATATGGCGATAAGGATAAAGAATATGATAACGACGATGAAGGGCATTAACTGTTTCATGATGTTTTAATTTAAATGATTTTGATACAGTAGTCTTTAAAAATAACAGAACGGTTGCAAATATTTTTCTTTAATTTTTGCAACCGTTAACTGGCCGATGCAGACTACTATAATATGTTTAATGAAAAGGAAGTTGTTTCCAGGATATTAAGGGGAGATTTCCACGCTTTTGAAGTATTGGTTAAACAATATGAAAAGCTGGTTTTCTTTGTAGTGAATCGCCTGGTGCAACACCTGCAGGATAAGGAGGATATTTGTCAGGAAGTTTTTATTAAAGTACATCAAAGTCTCCCGAAATTCCGTTTTCAATCCAAGTTATCCACCTGGATTGCGCGGATAGCCTATTTGACCGCTGTTGACCATGTAAAAAAAAGCAAGGCAGCCCGGCAGGCCGACTATCCTGAAAATATAGATCATTATCATTTTAGTGAAGACAGCCCCGAGTCGGAGCTTGTGAAAAAAGATACAGCGGCCTATGTAAACCTGCTGATTGAGCAGATGCCGCTGCAATACCGCACCGTTTTAACCTTATACCATTTAAACGAGTTTACCTGTCCCGAAATTGAACAGATCACGGGCATACCCGAGGGAACGGTTAAAAGCCACCTTTTTAGGGCGCGCAAGTTATTGAAAGAAAAAATTGAACACGATCTTAAAAATTAAATCATGAAAAAGCTGACCGATGAACAGATCCAGGCAATGCTGGATAGTGAATTGAAGCCATCCGGCGAAATGTTATCTGCTTCAGAAAAGCAGCAGGTGGAAAGCTATCAGTCATTATTTCAAAAGCTAAATAAAGAGCCAGAACAGGGTTTATCCTTCAATTTTGCCTCAAAAGTTAGCCGTCAGCTCCAGCTAAAGTTGAAAAAACGGAGTGATATCCGCTTTAATTTACTGGCTTTATTAGGCCTGATAGCGGGGTTAGGTATAGTTTATGGTATTTTAACGATAGTGGATCTTAATTCCGGAAACCAATTTTTGCAGGCCATGCTTAAGTTTAAATGGCTGCTTATGCTGGGGACGTTGATACTGTTAGGTACTTTGCTGTTTGATCAAAGGGTTGTTGAAAAGAACTAAGCGCTTGTATGCTGAAAAGAACTGGAAATTGGAGGCCTGACGCAATTTGGATCGTGTTCGGCATTTTGAATATGGGGTAGCCCAGTTGTTTTTGTACTATCCCTTCACGCGTCATTGCGAGCGCAGCGTGGCAATCCTCTATATACAGGGACACTGTGCATATCGGGGATTGCCACGTCGTTCCTCCTCGCAATGACGCGGAGGTAGAAAGATGCACCGATCGTGAGTATTCACAGCAAATACATCGGACAATTCTATTTAAAAATATACCACCATGCCATCATAACCGACGCGTGTTTTAAACAAACCCGCAGGTGTTTGAGTGCCATGGTGATCTGGTTTTCGACTGTGCGTTTGGAGATACCCAGCCGGCCGGCTATTTCCTGGTTGGAGAGATGGTCAATGCGGCTCATCTGGAAAATTTCCTGGCAGCGTTTGGGTAATTGCTCCAGGTATTGCCCCAATTCATGCAATAGCTCCTGGTCTTTGATGCGGCTTTCACCGGCATTATGATCCAGTAGTTCGCTGATCTCCGCGTCGGTTATGGTTAAAACAACCGGCGATTTTACGGCCCGCATGCGGTTATAAACCTGGTAGCGGATGGCGGTCAATAAAAAATTGGGAAATGATTCGATCTCGAGCTCATGCCTCCTGTTCCAGATATTCAGGAACACATCATGCACGGCTTCTTCGCTGGCTTCGCGGTCTTTCAGATATCGCAGCGCCGTTTTATACAACCGTATCCAGTACCGGTCAAAAAGTGCGGCAAATGCTTGTTCGTCATCATTACGGATGGCAAGCCACAGCTCAGAGTCATTAATCGGGGGATTGTGCATACAACTGGTTGGATAAAATTAGGAAAAGCCAGCCAAATAAATCCACAATTAACTGCCGGTTGAAAAAAAAATTAAAAATTAATGTGTGTGTCTATATAAAATTTACACTAACAAGGTATAAACCTGCTATTGTAGCCCAATGATAACCAAAGACGAATTCCTTGCTTTGTACGAAAAGTACATGAGCGGACAATGTACAGCCGACGAAAAAAAACTGCTGGATACATACCGCGATGAAATGACATTGGCTGATGAAGGCTGGGATGATGACCAGGTGAGGGAAGAAGATGTGCGTACCCGTATATGGCAGCGATTAAACGATAACCGCAAAGTAGTTCAATTGCCGCGGCGTAAGGTGGCCAGATACCGCTGGCTGCAGGTTGCCGCGGTTTTTGTGGCGGTGCTATTCGCGGGGGTATTTTTTATCCAGCGTAAAAAAAATCACGAAACTGGTACTGTAAAACTGACAAATAAAGTTCAGCCGCCTATATTACCCGGCGGCAATAAAGCCTATTTAACTTTGGCCAATGGCTCGCGCATTGTGCTTGATGATGCCAAAAACGGCAAGCTGGCAACCAGACCCGGGGTTACTGTAAGTAAAACCGGGAATGGTATGCTGGTATATCATTTTACCAATACAAACAACAATACGGCTGCAACGCCCGAGTTTAATACCATCACCACACCAAGGGGCGGGCAGTACCAGGTAGTACTGGAAGATGGTACCCGGGTTTGGCTCAACGCGGCTTCGTCCATTAAGTTTCCGCAGGCCTTTACCGGTGCAACCCGCGAAGTTGAACTAAGCGGCGAGGCTTATTTTGAGGTAGCCAAAAATAAGGCTAAACCATTTATTGTACAGGCCAATGGCACAAAGGTGCAGGTGTTTGGTACCCATTTTAATATCAACGCTTACGGCGATAACAATAATGTAACTACTACGCTGCTGGAAGGTTCGGTGCAGATGAGCAGCGGCGCTTCGGCGGTAATGCTGGCGCCCGGGCAACAGGGCAATGCGGTTAACGGAGCTGCCATCAAAGTGAGCCCTGCCGATATACAGCAAACTATGGCCTGGAAAAACGGACTGTTTATATTCCATGATCTGAATATCACCGAAGTGATGAAACAAGTAGGCCGCTGGTATGATGTTGATGTGGAATACCGCGATGAAGAGGTGAAAAAGAATGAATTTGGTGGTACTATATCCAAGTACAAAAGTATAAATGAGTTGCTGGATGTGATGGTACTTACCCGTTCCATTCACTATAAGATAGAAGGAAGGAGGGTAATCATTATGAAGTAACTTTCCTTACCTATAATGTTTACCTGTTTATAACCAGGAGCGTTCGCAGCGCCCCTGGTATAAAGCTTTGAATAGCTGTCAGGTAGCAATTAATGATCATATTTCTCATAACCAATTATTTAACCTAACATTCAAATGTATAAAAAATCTGCTGCAATAAGATGCAGGGAATGGCCCTGCCTTAGATCTAAATTATTTCTGATTATGAAATTGTCGTTTTTTTTGTGCCTGGTTACCATACTGCAAGTGAGCGCAGCCACATCATTTGCACAAAAGATCAGCCTTGATAAAAATAACGCCTCCCTGGCAGAAACTCTGCAGGAAATTCACCTGCAAAGCGGCTTCAGTGTGTTTTATAATGCCAAACTGCTTAAAAAGGCGGTGCCGGTAAATGTGCACCTGCAAAACGCCGACCTGAGCGACGTGTTAAAGCAATGCTTCCAGAACCAGCCATTTAGCTATGTGGTGAATAACAACACCATCGTAGTTACTCCCAAGCCAGCCGTGGCCAAACCGGTACAGGTTATTACGATAACCGGCCAGGTGAAGGACGAAAAAGGTGTTGGCCTACCCGGTGTTACCGTAAAAGTGAAGGGTACAAATACAGGCGCGCAAACCGATATGAGCGGTTTTTATAAGATAGAGGTGAACGATAATAATGCCGTTCTGGTGTTCAGTTTTATCGGCTTTGTTTCGCAGGAGATAGCGGTGGGCAACCAAACCCGTATTGATGTGGCTTTAAAAGAGCAAACATCAGCTCTGAGCGAAATTGTGGTGGTAGGTTACGGTACCCAAAAGAAGGTGAACCTTACCGGTGCCGTATCATCTGTTACGGGCGAAACGCTTAACAAGCGCCCGGTAGTGAATCCGGCCTCTATGCTTCAGGGCCTGGCTCCCGGTGTAGCGATCAATGTTGGCTCGGGCGAACCTGGTAACGAGAGCGTATCTATCCGTATCCGGGGTAACAGCACTTTTAGCGGCGCGGGTTCCGATCCGTTGATCCTGATTGATGGTGTTCCGGGCAATTTCAGCGACATTAACCCAACCGATATCGACAATGTATCCGTACTGAAAGATGCGGCCTCGGCCTCCATATATGGTTCAAGAGCTGCCAATGGTGTGGTATTGATCACTACCAAACAAGGTAAATCGGGCCAGATGGCGGTTACCTATGATGGTAACGTAGGTTTTTACAGCCCTACCAAAATGTTTAAGCTGGTAACCAATTCAGCCCAATACATGGAACTGTTTAACCAGGCCCGCATCAACAGTGGTACAACAGATCCGGGTTCGCTTTATCCGCAGGATCAGATCGACCTGTACCGTAACAGTACCGACAGGCTGCACTACCCGAATACCGACTGGTTGAGCCTGATATTCAGAACAGCACCAACACAAAATCATAACCTTACCTTTACCGGTGGTAACGAGAAAACTACCTATAACGTGTCATTGGGTTATGTAAACCAGCAAGGCATTGAACGAGGGTTTGATTATAAACGTTACAATGCCCGTATCAACTTAACTTCAAAAATTAACGACCATATCAAGTTTGGTACCAATGTGTTGTTAAAATCGGGTACAAGAGATGCAGTAGCTGGTAACCCTTCGTCGCCAAGCCAGTGGGATGGTTCATCTATGGACCTTTTCCTTTCGGCCATGTCACAGGCGCCTACATATGGTCCGTACCTGACTGATGGCAGCGGGCGTTATACTTACAAAGCCTATGATTTTGAGTATAACAATAAAAACCCGATAGCCGTACTTGATCAGAACTACAAAAGAGTAACCAATGATTATGCTGTAAATGCACAGGGTTGGTTTGAAGTACAGTTTAATAAGGATTTTTCATGGTACACCAAGGGTGCGGTGAACTTTAATATGGATAAATACAAGGATTTTAAAGCCACCCTTGATGAATACAATTTCAGGACCAACCAACTGCAAACATCGCTTGACCTGGGCAAGGGTTTAACTGACCAGGACGAACAAACCGTTTATACCAATTTGTACAGTTACTTAAACTATGCGCATAATTTTCACGGGCATAACGTTAAGGCACAATTTGGTTACAGCGTTGAGCAAAGTAAATACCAGTACCTGCAAGGTTACCGTAAAAACTTTGCCGACATTGACCTGCAGGAACTGAACGCCGGCGGCTCAGACATTCAAAACGCTTACGGTACATCAAACCAATGGGCTTTGATGTCGTACTTCGGTCGTGTTGATTATGATTTTAAAGGCCGGTACCTGCTGGAGGGCAACATCCGTTATGACGGAAGCTCCAGGTTCTATGGCGCCAATAAATGGGGGGTGTTCCCTTCGTTCTCGGCGGGCTGGCGCGCTACCGAAGAGCCGTTTGTAAAAGCGCTCAACCTTACCTGGCTTGATAATTTTAAGCTAAGGGGGTCATGGGGCCAATTGGGTAACCAAAACGTGGGTAATTACCCCTACCAGGCATTGCTGAATTTTACCGGTAACTACTCTTTTGATAACTCCACCCTTACAACAGGCGTTGCTCAGCAAAACCTGAACAATCCGACCATTAAATGGGAAACCACTACCATGACCGATATTGGTTTGGATATAACCATTTTCAAAAATTTAAGCTTAACAGCCGATTGGTATAATAAAACCACATCAGATATTTTAAGGCAGGCGCAGGTTACCGCAGCCGTTGGCCTGGGAGCCCCTACTATTAATAATGGGGTGGTAAATAACCGCGGTATTGAGGTTGGCCTTTCTTATAACAACGTGATCAGAGATGGCGGCTTGAAGGGTTTTGCTTATAATGTAGGTGTTAATGTTGACCATAACCGCAATAAACTGGTACAGTTTGGTCAAACAGAAATTGGCGATTATACTATCAACCAAAACGGGCAGCCATGGAATTCATTCTATATGCTGCAGGTGATCGGTATATTCCAGTCGGCAGCAGAGGTGGCTAACTCACCAAAGCAGTTTTCAGATTCAACCCTGCCAGGCGATCTGAAATATAAGGATGTGAACGGCGACGGTAAAATTGACCAGAATGACAAAACCATTATTGGTGGTGTTTATCCAAAACTGAATTACTCCTTTAATATTGGTGCCAGCTTTAAAGGGTTTGATCTGTCGGCTATGGCGCAAGGGGTTTATGGTGTTAAATCATACGTATCCGGCTGGGGAACCATTCCGTTTGTGCAGGGTGCTTCGCCAACCACCGACTGGTTAAATGCCTGGACGCCGGAACATCCGTCAACCACTATGCCGCGTATTTATTTTGGGCAGAGTGCACCGGATAAGATCGGCAGGCGGTCAAGTTACTTCCTGCAGGATGCCTCCTATTTACGACTTAAAAACCTGGTATTCGGGTATACGCTACCGGCTCAGATCACCAAAAAGATCGGGATCAACAGGCTGAGGGTTTATTTTGCCGGTGATAATTTAATAACCATAACCAAGTTTAAGGGGCTTGATCCTGAGCGTTATGGCAGCGGCGACCAGGTGCAGTATCCGCAAAATAAAATATACTCCTTTGGTTTAAATGTTACTTTATAATTAGCCCCACATGAAAAATCGAATTATCATAACCACTATATTCATTACATCGCTGTTTTTAGGCGCATGTAAAAAAACGCTTGATCTGAACCCCGCGGATCAGATAGCCACATCAACCTTCTACAAATCAAAAGCCGATTTTGATGAGGCCCTTGCCGCTGTTTACGCTTCTTTGCAGCCCGAAGAATTTGCCGTAGGCATGGGTTTCAGGGATTGTTTTACCGATAACGGGTACAACCAGTTTAACTCCGGCAGCTCCAAAGATTTTGTTCAGGGTAACTTTAACCCCACTACAGGTGGGTACGAAACCGGCATTTATAACGATAGCTATGTAGGTATTGCACGGGTAAACCTGTTTTTACAAAACCTGGGTAACTACAAAGGCTCAGACATCTCTGATGCGCAAAGAAAAGTGTACGAAGGCGAGGTACGGTTTATCAGGGCTTTCTTCTATTTTCAGCTGTACAGTATTTATGGCGATGTGCCTCTGGTACTGCAGCCGCTTGATCTGAGCAATCAGAAACAGCCGAAAGTGCCTGCGGCCCAGGTATTGACCCAAATTACCGCAGATCTGGACTATAGCATCGCTAATTTGAACACCGCTGCCTATTACGCCAATGGCGGGCATGCGGCTGCATCATCGGCAAAAGCTTTAAAGGCACGGGTATTGTTATTTGCCGGTTTTGGTAATAATGGCACCCCTGATCCGGCTATGCTTGCACAGGTTAGGGACTTGTGCCTCGACCTGATGGGGCAGTATAAGCTGAGCACAAATTTTGAAGACATCTTTCGCGATGCTACACAAAAGAATAATACCGAGATCATCTTCTCGATCAACTTCCTGGCGCCAAATAATACAACACCATGGGATCTGTACTACGGCGATTATGATGCCTGTGCGCCATTGCAAAACATGGTGGATGCTTTTGAATGTACCGATGGCCTGCCATATGGCACATCGCCGCTAACCGATACCAAGAACCAGTTCAAAAATCGCGATCCAAGGCTGGCAAAAACGGTATATGCCGATTCGGTTTATTTCGGTCCGGGTAAGGTATACCACCCGTCAAACCTGCGCCCTACGGGTTATGGTACCATCAAATTCCTTGAGCCTAATAATATGCCTTATGGCTTCTCGACCCTGAGCCAGCAAGACGCCGTAATATTACGTTTAGGTGAGGTGATGCTGATGTATGCCGAGGCCCAGAATGAAGTTGCCGGTCCGGATGCTACGGTTTACAAAGCCATGGCTGATCTGCGCGCACGTGTAGGTATGCCTGCATATCCGGCAGGTTACAACAAAGATCAGATGCGCGAGCGGATCAGGCATGAGCGCCGCATTGAGCTGGCTTTTGAAGGTCTGCGTCATTATGATCTGTTAAGATGGCATATTGCCGGGCCGGTACTTAACGCGGTAAAAACCAGTCTCATCAATTATCATTTTGAAGATAAGTTTTACCACTGGCCGCTGCCGCAAACAGAAATTGACAAGAGCGGCGGGGTATTGATCCAAAATCCGGATTATAAATAATAACTATTAGCGGATAACAACCCGGCGGTAAGAATTTTACCGCCGGGTTTTTTTATAAAAAGACATCAAGAATATTGCTCTTTAATTAAGTCGTTTGTCTTGTTGCTTTCATATTAAGCAAATAGTTTATTAAATAATGATAAAATAATCAATTTTTATGGTTTTTATTGGCATAAATCAAAATTCAATAACTTAGTTTTGTATCTATACCATGGAAAGCCTTACCGATTTACAGCAGCAGCTTGCACAGTATCAACAACGTGAAGCCGAACTCGAAAAAAGCGAGGCCAGGTTACGTATGGCCATTGCTTCTGCTAATTTAGGTACATGGGATTATAAGCCGCTAACCGGCGAACTTACCTGGTCTGATGAGTGTAAACACCTGTATGGCTTACCGCCCGAAGCCGAAATAAATTTTGAACTTTTTACGGAGCATATTTACCCTGCAGATAGGGATGCCCTGGAGCTGGCTATGAAAAAAGCCATGGATCCACTTGGCGATCATAGCTATGATATGACGTATCGTATCATCAGGTTTGATAAGCCCGAGATAAGGTGGCTAAGAGCACAAGGCAAAGTCTATTTTAATAAACAACAGGAGCCCGAGCGCTTTATAGGTACCATTGTTGACCAAACCGAGGCCAAACTGGCCGAAGAAAAAAGTGCCAAGCTGGCCGCCATTGTCGAATCATCGGATGATGCCATCATCGGTAAAAACCTGGATGGGGTTATTACCAGCTGGAACCCTGCGGCAGAAAAATTGCTGGGCTATACCGAAAAGGATGTTATCGGGAAGCATATTACCATGCTTATCCCCGAGGATCGTCTGGAGGAAGAAGATCTTATTCTGGAAAGGATCCGCAAGAATAAAAAGGTGGAGCATTATGTAACTTTCCGGGTTACCAAGGCTGGGTTGGAGATCCCGGTTTCTATATCTGTTTCGCCCATCCGGGATACTAACGGCCGGGTGATAGGGGCCGCCAAAGTGATCAGGAACAACGCCCATCAAAAGGAAACGGAAGCCAGGCTGTTACGTTACGCGGAAAACCTGGAAGTGCTCAACGCTTTGGGAAAAGTTATTTCGGAGCGGATGGATGTGAGTGATATCCTGCAAAAAGTAACCGATACTACTACCAGGTTAACCGGTGCGGCATTCGGCGCGTTTTTTTATAACAATATTGATGAGGATGGTGAATCCTATACGTTGTTTGCACTGTCAGGAGCGCCAAGGGAAGCTTTTGAACGTTTTGGGATACCCCGGAATACAGCCGTTTTTCATCCTACCTTTACAGGTGAAAGCATAGTACGTTCTGATGATATAACCCAGGATCCGCGATATGGCAAGAATAGTCCGCATTTTGGTATGCCTCAAGGGCATTTACCTGTGGTGAGTTACCTGGCAGTGCCGGTAGTTTCTAAATCGGGTTCGGTGATAGGTGGCTTGTTTTATGGGCATCCGGAACCAGCCAAATTTACCAGGGAACATGAACAACTGGTATCGGGTGTTGCAACCCAGGCAGCTATAGCGTTGGATAACACCAAACTGTACGAGGAAATAAGTAAGCTTAATGATAAAAAAGAAGAGTTTATAGGCCTGGCCAGCCACGAGCTAAAAACACCTGTAACCAGTTTAAGCGGTTACTTGCAGATATTGAACCGCACGCTTCCGGATACCGACCTTAATAAACCCTTTTTACAAAAGGCGCTGCTACAGGTTAAAAAACTATCCGAATTGATATCCGACCTGCTGGATGTTTCAAAAATAGAGACCGGCCAACTACCCCTTTCTTTTAGCAACTTTAACATTACGCAGGTTGTACAGGAAACTATCGAACTCATCCAGTATTCAACCAAAACGCACCAGATTGTATTACATCATCCCGAACAGGAGATCTTCATTTCGGCCGATAAGCAGCGGATAGAACAGGTTATCGTTAACCTGCTTTCCAATGCCATAAAATACTCGCCCAACGAAAAACTGGTTAATGTGACCATTTCCGTGGTGCATCATATAGTTAGGGTATCCGTACAGGATTATGGCATGGGAATTCTGAAAGAGCACCAGGAACGTATATTCTCCCGTTTTTACCGGGTTGAGGAACTGGCTTCCCACATATCGGGGCTCGGCATCGGTTTATATATCAGTAAAGAGATCATTACCCGCCATCATGGTAAGCTCTGGCTGGATAGCGAGCCGGAAAAAGGATCAACATTCTTCTTCGAGATACCGCTCAACAGGTAATCGTATTTTAGCGGGAAAGCCCAAGGATAAAAAAAGGTATTATGGTGAGCTCCGTCGAACCATGGTGGACAGGCCTCTGCGCGCGAGTCTTCGACAAGCTCAGACTGACAGGCCCCTTCTTGGCGCACCTGTCTTTACCCCGCAGTCGCTCGGCTCCTGCCGAGTGACCACTATTACCCGGCCTCCGGCCGCTGTAAAAAACAAGAATGGTGATGTTTGAATTCGCAGGCCAGAGGCCTGCGGATAATCGTCACTCGGCAGGAGCCGAGCGACTGCGGGGGCGATTTAATGAAAAGGCCCAAGGATAAAATGGGGTGTCATGGTGAACAGGCCTTTACGCCCGAGTCTTCGACAAGCTCAGACTGACAAACCTTTTGGTACGTCTGTCTTTTCATAAGTTATTATTCCATATACAACCCTAAAAAATAAAAGTGAAATTTTTTTATCAATCATGTCCAGTTTCTCTGATCTCATTCATCATTGGAGTATAAATTAATTATTCATACTCATTAAAGATCAAAAAAATGGAACAACGACTTAATGTACATCAAAAAGGCCCGGAAGCGATGAAAGCTATATATGGTTTGGCTATCTACCTGTCTAAATCGCCGGTTGAAGAATCACTTTTACATTTAATTGAATTCCGCGTATCACAAATCAACGGATGCGCCTTTTGTTTGGATATGCACTCCAAAGACTTGCGTGCCGAAGGCGAAACCGAACAACGCCTGTACCTGCTGAGCGCCTGGCGCGAGGCTCCTTTTTACACCGAACGCGAACGTGCTGCGCTGGCCTGGGCCGAAGCCTTGACCAAAGTTACCGATGGCCCAGTGTCCGACGAGATCTACCGTCATGCCAGCAGCCAATTTACCGAACAGGAACTCATCGACCTGACTATAGCCGTGATCACTATTAATAGCTATAACCGGCTGAACATCGCGTTCCCGGCACCGGTTGGCGCTTACCAACCCGGTCAGTATAAGGTAAGGGCGTAATAAAATAGGTATTTAATTTACCCTTGTGGTGCAGTCCCTAAAAAAAAGTGTCATTTCGATGAGCAGGGGTAGGAGCGTGTAGTAGAGCGAAGAGAAATCTTATAAGATTTGCCTATCTGATGTATAAGATTTTTCGCTGCGCTCAAGAGATAGTTTCTCCTCGTACCTTGTTCGAAATGACATCCTTCTAATACCGATCAAGTTTCCTTGAGAGGGGGGCGTAGGCTTGTGTGATGGAAGGGGTGTATTCATGAAGCAGAAGAACACACCCCTACACCCCTCTCAAAAGGGGAATCGCACTGCCCTCCGCTCTTTTTCCGTATTCCCAACACCTGTAGGCTCCGGCCGAGCGACTGTGGAAAGTGGGGTTTATTCATGATGAAGGCAGTGTAAACCCCTCCCTACTCTCCCGAGGGAGGGAATCGCGCTGTCTCCCGCTCCTTCTGATTTTCTCAATCCTTATTGCAGCAATGAGTTCAAACAGGAAAAATCAATAATTAGTATATCCCGTTGCCCTCAAAATAAAATCAACAATGGGCTGCGGATTGGGCAGGCTGTGCGGGTGGTGTTTAAAACCAGGTTTGTGGATCACGGTGATGGAGCCGCCCAAGGCTTTTACCTTTTGCTCAAACAGCAGCGTATTTTTTGAGGGATCAAGGGCCTCGTCTTCATCGGCCGAGAGATGCAGCATGGGGTATTTCCCGGCTACTATATGCGAAATTTTATCTATCGGGCTTGCCTTCAGCGCCGCCAGGTCCTTTACCTGTTTGAGGTTAAAATCTTTTTTAAGTAGAGTGGAGTCTGACCAAAACTGCAGATCGAGCAGGGCGTTATCGGCATATACCGCAGCTACCTTTGTTGGATTAACGGCTGCCCAGTTATAGATATAAATGCCTCCGCGGCTCATGCCTTCCAGTACCGCTTTCTGGCCCAGACCGCCATCGTGCAGGATCTTGTAAAAATTATTCCAGCGGGTAATGGCTTCGTCGTTGCCCAGCAGTTCGGCTACGTCGCTGTATACCACATGAAAACCATGTTCCAGCAGGGCGATATCTGTTTGCGGCTCGTGGCCCCAGAAGCGTGCCCGCCAGATCCAGGGATGGCCCTTGGCCGCCCGCTTGGGTTTTACCACTTTACATTCCCGACCATCAAGGGTAAATGTAGCGCAAGGATAGCCGTAAAACGAGTCGGTTTTATAGGGTTCTTTGATGGCTTTAAAAATATCAAACCCGTTATCTGGCTTCAGCAATACGGCGTCATACAGTTTTTGGGCAGCGATGGCCGAGCCCTGTATGTTGGGGTGAATCCCGTCGGGCATCAGCTCCGCATGGTTGATCAACGGCGAATGCATATCCAGTACTTCCAGTTTTTCGTCATACGCTACCTGCCTGATGTGCGGGTTTACCTGATTTACAATAACCGGATCATAAATGCCTGTGCTGTCCTTTTCAAAAGAAGGCATAGCCAACAGTAAAATGATGCGCGGGTGCGATGGCAGCTCCCGGAAAGATTTGATGAGCGTGTGGTAGTCGCCCTCAAATTCATTATAGCGCGGGCGATTGATAGCCTTCGCATCATTACCACCCAGATCTATAAATACAATATCCGGGTTGCTTTTCAATGCCTGCTGATAGGCCGGTGTGCTCACATAAGGGAAATTACCTTTGCTTAGTAATGTAGCGCCGCTCACACCAAAATTGCTCACCTGGTAATCCTTACCTAACAAAGCTCCCAGCTGTGCCGGGAACGCCTGTGTTGCCGGATTGGGCAGGGTTGCACCATGGGTAATGCTCGCGCCTATACAAGTAATTCGGGTGATAGCCCTTGCCGGTAATACCAGGCATAAGGCCATGCATACGATGAGAATGTTTTTCATAATGATCTTATTTCTTGCTCATATCTATCACATCGGCCATGCGGCTGGCCGGGATAACTTTAAGGTTTTGTAATTTGCCGTTCAGTACTTTGCCTTCAACGGTAGTATTGTAAGGGGCGTTCAGCTTAAAATCGGCATTCCACCCGGCGGGCCAGGCGGGTAGCAGGATAATTTTTTTGCCATCGGCTTGCAGCAGCATTTGTTGCAGACCGTTTTCGCCGTTGCCTCCGTTATCCTCATCGGGATGATAATCATTGCCCGATGCCCAGAAAGCGGGGAATTTCAGATCGGGCGCTTTGCGGGTAAGCGCGAAGCTAACATAGTCTTTGGCCACATCGGCCTCACCCAGCATGGCGGCCTGTATAGGGTCCTGCACCCAGCAGCCTTTGGCGCGTTGTTTACGGGCATCAAAAGTATTACGTGCCAGTTCCAGGTCGGGCTTGCCGATGCCATACAGCCTGAACGGATAGATGGAGTACAGCTCCGGGTTTTCGCTGTTGAATGATTTGGCCGTTTGCGGACCGGTATAAGGCAGCAATAATTTTCTATCCTCGCTTACCGGCAGCGGCGGCAGTATACTGTATAACTTTTGCCATTGCGCCCGGGTTTTATCATCAACAAGCGCAGCAGGCAATTGCAGCATCCGGCTAATCACGGCATGCAGCGCCGCGATATCCGGTGCAGGGTTGTGCACCTTCCAGAACATCTCGATGGCATTGTCCGGATCAAGCAGGAGTTTACCTGTGCTGTCGCGACCAAAATGCTGATCAAAAAATTGCAGCCCCGCGGTGGCTATCGGCAGCAGGGTTTGTTTAGCAAATTTAGCGTCGCCTGTATATTCATAATAGTCGAGCATCATCATGCTCAACTCCAGTATCGGCGTAAAATAATGACCGGTATAATTGGCTTTTACATCCGGGCCCATATATTGCAAGCCACCCCAAAACGGCGAGGTTTCGGCAAAGTAGGCGCCGCCATGATTGTAAAACTGTTTTACCTGCGCCGTGTTAGCCGGTAATATTTTGGCGTACATATTAAACAGGGGCAGCATCATGTCAAAGTCGCCGGCCATGAGGCGAGGCCAGTACATGGCACGGGTATTCTGGAACCAGTATTGCCCTCCCCAGGCTCTGAAATCGGCATTTTGCGGATCGGCTTTGCCATCGTGTTTCCAGTTGGGGTTATCCACCACAAATATCGCCCCGTTGAATTTTATAGGACCGGTACCACGACCCGCGCAGGCGGTAACAAAACGCTGCAATACATAACCCTGGGTAACCTGCCTGGCCTGCTCGTCGCCATTTAAAAATATATGGCTGCGATTCCAGAACTGCCGCCACCACTGCTGATGCGCAGCGCGGGTTTGTTCGAGCCCTAATTTTTCGATCCCGGCTACCTGTTGTTTTAATTTCGACAGCCATTGTTCGCCACTACCGGCAACAGCGGTTAAAGGATAAATAGAGATCAACTGCGAGGTCACTTTGCCGGATTGCAATGTTGATGCATCTTTGCTTACAAGTCCTTTACCTTTTACTATGGCACCAAAGGTCAGGTTAGCCAGGTGTGGATCAGTTGTTGCCGAATTATGATGATACCAGGCTATCTGGTTTTGCTGATTGTTTAGTATGGTATCGGTTTGGCCCGCCCGCCAGTTATCCAACTTTACGTTCACACTTACCAGGCTGCCGCTCTGCGCCTCCACCCTGATCACCGGGTGATTAGCATCCACCCAAACCCGCAGCTTCACTGCCGATCTGCCTTCCCCTTCCTGCACCAATATCTCGCTGTTTTTAAGCTTCAGTATCTGTTTAAAGGCAGTGCTTTTGGTCAATGGGTTGGGGCTCACGGACACATGGATAGCGCCCAGCTTCATGAGTACGCCGCCTTGCTGCATCCAGGGATCTTTTTGCTCCTTGAGTTCGCCACCCCAGGCATCCGTTTTGCTGATGTAGAATACCAGGTCGCCGTTCTTCTCTACCCACACATTAAGGCCGATATCGCCATTACCCAGGGGCATTGATTGTGCCGATGTTGGTCCGGGCGTATCCCAGGTTACGTTGTATTGGTTAAGCAGGGTATCCTGTTGAAGGGGTTTGGCAAACGCGGTTGAGGTCAACGCAATCGATATCAGGCCAAGGCTTAATTGTCCGAAGTACTTTTTATACATATTGGTCTATTTGCGGAATGGTGTTAGTAATTGGTTTGGAATAACAATAATAGGTTAATTGGTGATACAAATAAACCAAGGGAACTTAATAAAATATTAAAAAAGGATTAACCCGGGGGAAGCCTCACCTAAATCCTCTCCAAAGGAGAGGACTTTCCAAATTTTCTTTTTTAGCCCCCTCTCCAAAGGAGAGGGTTGGGGTGAGGCTCTGAACGTTTCAACAAAGCAACTTGAGCGTTTCAACAAAGCGGCATCCTCAAATACTACCGACCTTTGTTATACAAACAAAATAAAAAATACAATGACAAAAATATGGTTTATAACAGGTAGCTCCCGCGGATTGGGACGCAGCCTAACAGAAGCAGTACTGGCCAAAGGCGATAAAGTTGCTGCTACGGCCCGCAAACCCGAACAATTAAAAGACCTCGCCGCTCAATATCCCGGTCAGTTATTTCCGGTGCAATTGGACGTAACCAACAAAGCACAGATCGTTAAGGCGGTTGAAAGTACCCTCGCGCATTTCGGTCGTATTGATGTATTGGTAAACAATGCCGGTTTCGGCATCATTGGCGCTGCCGAAGCTTTTACGGATGAGCAGGTTCGCAGCCAGCTGGAAACCAACCTGTATGCTCCTATCGAAATCACCCGTGTGGTATTGCCTTATATGCGTAAGCAACGCTCGGGCCGTATTTTGCAGATCAGCTCGGTTGGCGGGCGCGTGGGTAATGCCGGACTAACCATGTACCAGGCAGCCAAGTTTGGTCTGGGTGGTTTCAGCGAAGCGCTGGCCAAAGAGGTAGCCGATCTGGGCATCCATGTAACCTGTGTGGAACCAGGTGGTTTCCGTACCGACTGGGCAGGCGATTCCATGACCTACGCCCCATTGGTTGAGGGTTATGAATCAACCGTAGAAGCCCGTACCAATTTTTTCAAAAGCGGTAAATTTGTACCCGTAGGCGATCCGGATAAAGCGGCCAAAGTAATGGTGGAACTCGTTGACAATCCAGAGCCACCAACACACCTGGTACTGGGCAGTGAAGCTATCGCTTTATTAAAAAATGCCGATAGCCAGCGTGCTGCCGAAATGGAAAAATGGCTACCGGTGAGCCTTTCTACAGACCACCATGAAGCCGAAGATTTCTTGGAAACAGAAATGGGTAAAAATCTCATCAACAAGAAGGGCAAATAATCATTTGATATAGGATATCCCCAACAGGGTCATCTGCAATTTGCGGGTGATCCTGTTTTAATTTTTTAAATTTGATTTATATGCTAAAAGAGAACGAACTAAGTCCGCAATCAGAGATCCATTACTCCTGTTATTATACCCGGAGCCGTGGCGGCGAACAGTTTATCCCGGAGCATGCTTTCAGCTTCCAGATCTCGGGCGACCTTACCCTTACCGACGCGAATAAAGTATATCACTCCGGTCCCGGCGATTTCAGGCTGAGTCGGCGCAACCAGCTGGTTAAATTCCTGAAACAGCCCCCTCCAGGCGGCGAGTTTAAATCGGTATCGGTGCTCCTGGACCAGCAAACGCTCCGCAATTTTAGTATGGAATATGGCTATACGGCGCAAAAGCAATATGAGGGCGATAGCATCGTTGTCCTAAAACCTAACGCGCTTTACAAAAGCTTTATGGATTCGTTGCAGCCTTATGAACATATTCAGCTACCCATGGATAAAAACCTGCTGGCTATCAAATTGCGTGAGGCCATCCTAATATTGCTACAGGGCAACCCCGAACTTAAAGATGTGCTGTTTGATTTTAGCGAGCCTGGTAAAATTGACCTGGAAGGCTTTATGAATAAAAATTTCCACTTTAACGTACAGCTCAAAAGGTTTGCGTATTTAACCGGCCGTAGCCTGGCCACTTTTAAGCGCGATTTTGAAAAGATCTTCCACATCACCCCAAGCCGCTGGTTACAGCAAAAAAGATTGCAGGAGGCACACTACCAGATCAAGGAACAAGGCAAAGCCCCATCCGATGTTTACCTGGAACTGGGCTTTGAGGATCTTTCACATTTCTCCTATGCTTTTAAAAAAACATTTGGTGTGGCGCCATCGAGGGTGTGATGTAGTGATATATCGATAGTATGACGCATAGCCGACTCACCCGGTCTACGCTTTGCTGGACCACCCTCTCTCCGGCTTCGCCGCAAAGAGGGTAAAGAAAAAAGAAAGCCCTCTATGTGCGAAGCGGAGAGAGGGGTGACGAGCGAAGCGATGTCGGGGTGAGTCTACTCTCCCACAAGACTTTTCAACGATCCACACCATACAATCAGTAAATGATACCATTAGGATTGGTATTCGCCTGCTTATATTTGTTTCACCATGGAACAAAAACTACCATTACCACCGTTTACCTTCGAAACGGCAACCCAAAAAGTTCAGCTGGCCGAGGATGCCTGGAACAGTCAGGACCCTGAACGGGTATCTTTAGCTTACACCATTGACAGCGAATGGCGCAACCGCTCGCAGTTTATCAATGGCCGGGCCGAGATCGTAAAATTCCTGACCGCCAAGTGGCAAAAAGAACTTGACTATAAACTAAAAAAGGAACTTTGGGCTTTTACTGGTAACCGGATAGCTGTACGCTTTGAGTATGAGTACCACGATGCCGCCGGGCAATGGTACCGCGCCTACGGTAACGAAAACTGGGAGTTTAACGAGCATGGCCTGATGCAAAAAAGATACGCCAGCATTAATGATGTACTTATTAACCCCGAAGACCGCCGGTTATAAGCAACTATTGCTTAGTTAATTAACGCAGGGGCCTTTACAATCTGTAATATCATATTAATGATAGCGGCCGGGCCTTTGCCTCTTTTGGCCATCTTTTTAAACTTTTCCCAGGCTTCTTCTATATCGATTTGGCTTTCGGGTTTTACCAGCTCGCAGATCTCCCATACCAGTTTAAACTGTGTAAAATATTCTAAATTCTGCTTGCTGGCAGCTATCCACTGGTCAATCGTTTCCATTTCGGTCAGCCTGGCTTCGCACAGCATATATTTGGTTAATAGCCTGTCCATCGTGTTCATATCCATAAATTACAGACTGCTGGTTACATACCAGATGATCATGGGCAAATCATCAACCAGTTTAAAATGAAGCGCCTTTAAGGCCCTGTCTATATGATCTTCTATTATTTTCAAGGGGTTATTGCTTTCGTACTTTACCGCGCCAAAACTATCTGGCTGGCAATGGCTTATATCATTCATGGTTTTACTGATGTTTATTTTCACTAAAACACTCCCGGGTCAATTTACCCCTACCGGAATATAAAATTTATTTGATCTGCACCAGATCATCTGTAACGAATTGGAGATTACAGCGTCTTTTAATTAGTTCGCCTACTAATCCTCATTACATGAAAAAGATAAGCTGTGCTGTTATTTTACTCCTGGCTTTCACCCATGCATTTTCACAGGAGAAAAAGATAAGATCCTTTGCCGATGAGTATGGCATCCAGGGGCTGCAACTGGTTTATGTTAAGGGCAACCAAACCCAGGCGTACAACATCGGCACAGTAAATAAGGGATCGGATAAAAAAGTAAGCTCCAATACCATTTATGAGGCGGCCTCATTAAGTAAATGCATTTTCGCCTATACGGTAATGCGCTTGTGTGACAGGGGCATCATTAGTCTGGACACGCCGTTATTACATTATACCGGCAGCTACGAACGGTTTGACCCCAAAGATGCCCGCTACGCCAAAATAACCGCGAGGATGGTATTAAGGCATACCACGGGCTTACCTAACTGGGGCGACGACAAAGGCGCCCGGTTATTATTTACGCCCGACAGCTGTTTCTCCTATTCGGGCGAAGGCTATGTCTTTTTACAAAAAGCAGTCGAAAAACTAACGCGTAAATCACTAAACACCCTGGTGCAGGAAGAGGTATTCATCCCTTTTAAAATGACCAACAGCAGTTACGTATGGGAAAGCAAATTTGATACTCTGTCGGCATTTGGCAATAACCCCGAAGCTATCACCCGGCATAAAAATGCTAACGCGGCTTATAGCCTGCTCACCACCGCCCATGATTATGCACTTTTTTTACAGGCCTTACTGGCCGGGCAGGGCTTAAAACCGGCTACCCGCCAGCTAATGTTTGAAAAATCAAGCTCGGGAAACCGCTTTGACCATCTCATCATCGAAGCTAATCAACATATTGACTGGGGATTGGGCATAGGCTTACAGCAAAATGAACTGGGCAAATCCATCTGGCACTGGGGCGATAATGGCGACTTTAAAGGTTTCTTTATCGCTTTTCCCGATCGGCAGGAGATCCTGGTATATTTTACTCACAATCCTTACGGCTTAAATATTACCGCCGATATATTGAATACATTTTTTGGCAAGCAAACCTGGTGGCAGGCCCAATGGCTCGACTATGGATTTAAATCGCCCAAGGCCATTAAAGATCTGCGCGCCAAACTGGCCAAACGGGGCTACAGTCACGCTATAGATATAGCAGCAAAAGAAAAGAAGAAAGATTCCGCCTATCAACTACCCGAAGATGATTTAAATAGCCTGGGATATATACTGATGTCTGAGAACAAAAAAAAGGAGGCGGCAGAAGTGTTTAAACTCAATGTAAGTTTATACCCCGGCAGCGCCAATACTTACGACAGCCTGGCCGAGGCATACGAGGCTTTGGACGAACGGGAGCTGGCCCTTAAAAATTACAAACATTCACTGGAGCTAAACCCGAAAAATAACAATGCCGCAGAGCATATTAAGAAACTGGAGCTGCTACCCCTTTAAATCGATATTCAATCGCTGCTTCAGTTCAAATTCGCCTTTGGAGGTGATGAGCAAGCTTCTTTTTTGATAAACTTTTCGGAACCAGCCCTCCTTCAGAAAATATTGCAGCATGGCCGCGCCGAGTCCGCCCGCCAGGTGCGGGGTTTTCTCGGTCCAGTCGATACATTTCAGGGCAAGCGGTCTTTTGGCAACCGCTAACTGTGGAATATCTATATCCAACTCTTTAAACCAGCTGATGCCCTGGAGCGTAACGCTGAACTCCTTGAGATGATCGGGGTGATCAGTTATCAATCCTTTTTTGAGCAGTGCTTCGGTTACCTGTACCCCGGCCAACCCCGCCAGGTGATCGTAACAGCTACGTGCCGCCCTTACCTCCCGCTGAGCATGGCTAAGATTGATCTCTTTTGGTTTTGAAAAAACATTACTCAGTGTTTCTACAGCCACCGCTATCTCGGGATTGGCATATACAAAATATTTGTGCTTACCCTGTTTCTGCACCTTGAGTATCCCTGCCTCTACCAGCTTTTTAAGATGACTACTGGCCGACTGCGGTGTAATATTAGCCGCGATGGCCAGGTCGCCGGCAGATACGGGTTTGCCGTCAAACAATTCCCAGATCATGGCGGCACGGGCTGGTTCGCCAAACAGTGCCGCCGCTTGTTTAAAACTACTCAGGTTAGTCATACTTTTTTGGTTAGTCCCAAATTTGGGGACGGTCAACATTCATTGTTCTCAGGTAGGATAGCAACTGCCCGGTATGTATAGCCTCGTGATAGGCTATCCTTTGCAAATAATCGCCCAGTTTACGTCGTAGATTTGCCTTCGGCCTTACAATCTCTATTTCTTCCAATTCTCTTTCTGAAAATCCGCGTATCACTTCTAAAAAAGCAGCATGATGAGGTGCTGCAAATGCTATTTCCTCTGCAATGCTCGTATATGGCTTATCCTGCCATGGGGTGATCAACTCTCCCAGATCTCCCCGGTTAATCACAATCTGCTGATAAATATACTGGCTTTCGATAATATGACGGATAATTTCGATGCAGGTCATTGCCTCCGCATCGGGTTTCCAATCGTATTTATCTTCGGGTATGCCGAGCCATACTTTGATGCTGCGGCGCCTTATTTCATTAAAATTTAAACAGATAACTTCCTGGCTATTCATATTGTATTATTATTTCATGTAAAAATACAACCGCTAAATAGCTTACACTTCGGACTGGATTTAACTGTGCGCATAAAAAAGCAGGAGCCCGGCTTTTTAGGGTCGGGCGTCCTGCAACACACAAATTAAAAATTAAACCTTATCATGTATACAACACGCGCAGAGGCTTTTACCCTTACCGTTATTTGAAAAAATAATTGGTGATACGAATAAGAGAAATGGGCGTCATGCTGAGCGCCGTTGAAGCAGGTGGGCAGGCCTCTGCACACGCCCTTCGACAAGCTCAGGGTGACAGGCCTTTGGTGATAATGTTCGTTATTCTTTAATTTGCACTATGGCTCTATCTGCAAAAGATCATATCATACCGCAATACTCCTTCCAGGAAATGTTTCCGGCAGGTAACGGCATGTTTGAGCTGGTTGAAGCCAAGGGAGAGTTCAACAAACATAAGGCGATGTTCCTGGTACCACACCGGCGGGATTATTACCAGTTGGGACTGGTTGATGAAGGCGACGGGAAGCACTGGGTCGACTCTACCCTATACCAGCTTGATCCTAATTGTTTTTACTTTTCTACGCCGCAGCAGGTTCATATCAAAGAGCAGGCTAAACCCTTTATGGGCATAAATATTTGTTTTACCCGCGAATTTATCGAACTGGAAAGTAACCGGCTGTTCCGGGACCTTCCTATCATTACCAACCCGCAAAATGGGCATGAGCTGAAACTACAGGCTGCCGACCGTGATTTTATCCGCCACATCATTGCCCTGATGCTGGAGGAGCAGCATCAACACCAAAGCTGGAAAAACGCCGCCTTGCAGGCTTATCTGCATAATCTGCTCATTTATCTTAGCAGGCTTTATGAGCAGCAGTTTATGGCCACAGAACAAAATACCGACCGACAGTTACTCCGCCAGTTTACCTCCTTAATAACAGAACATTACCTGCAATTGCACGAAGTAGCCACCTATGCTCAATTACTAAATATTTCGACAGGACATCTAACGGCCATTGTGAAAGCCCAAAGTGGTAAAACGCCCATTCGGCATATTCATGAACGATTGATGATTGAAGCCAAACGACTGCTTTTTCATACGGAGCACTCCGTTAAGGAAATTGCTTTTGAACTGGGCTTCGAGGACGATGCCTACTTTAATCGTTTTTTTAAACGCCTGGAAAATTTAACCCCGACAGAGTATCGCAGAGCCATCCTTGAAATTTACCGTTAATGCACTGTTTTGTACCATCGGCGTTAAGCCATACCCGGTAATTTTGCCCCTACGTAAAAGATAAAACATGACAGAACAGGAATTAAACAAAGCAGTAGTAACCCGTTTTAACCACGAGGTTTTAGAGCAAGGCAATTTTAACGTTTACCAGGAAATTGTAAGCCCCCATTTTATAAACCACACCGCCCCGGCAGGCGCCGACAATGGCTTCCAGGCCACTTTTGATTTTGTGGACCAGGTGGTTAAAAAAGCTTTCCCTGATCTTCGGATAGAGATCAAAAACATGGTAGCCGAGGGCAATAAAGTATTTACCCACAAAATACTACACGGCACCCATCTTGGTGAATTTATGGGGATAAAAGGCAGCGGCAAACAAGTGGTGATACCTACTATGGATATTATTTATTTAAAAGACGGTGTATACACCGATCACTGGGCCATCAGGGATATACAGGATGTGTTGAAGAAGGCGAATTAGGGTTTTATGTTGCCTCGCTGCAGTCGCACGGCTCCAGCCGAGTGACCATTATTACCCGGCCTCCGGCCGCTGTAAAAAAACAAGAGTGGTCATGTTTGAATCGCAGGCCAGAGGCCTACGGATAGTCGTCACTCGGCAGGAGCCGAGCGACTGCGAAAGGGCCTTTTAGGACTTCGACAAGCGCATTAATCCCATCCTCAGAGCCGCCATTTGAATGCCTGGGGATCAACGGCACGGCTGATACAAAGGATACCTTCCAGGTGATCATACTCGTGCTGCAGCAGCTCGGCCAGGGCATCTTCCATGTGCCATTCCTGCGGTTGCCAGTTTTCGTCGAGATAGTTGATGGTGAGTTTTTTGTGGCGCGACACTTTTACCAGCAGATTAGGAAAGCTCATGCAATCATCCCAGAGCTCAAACTTTTCGTCGCTTAGCCAGGTAAATTCAGGATTGATGAAAACGGTAGGCTGGTCGATATTCATATAGATCAGCCTTTTCATGATGCCCAGCTGCGGGGCGGCTATCGCCCGGCCAAAATTGTATTTAGTACGGATCTCCCGCATCACATTATCCATATCGACTACCCAGCCGGGTACTAAAGGAAGTTCGGTTTGCAAAACGGGTTCGCATTTTTCATATAACCTGGGATCGCCCAGGAGTAACAGATCGGCTAATGTTTTCATATTATTTTACAGGGCTCGTGGCCACTGCTATTTTTGAATCGGCGGTACCATAGTACAGGTACCAATGATTGTCAAATATAGCCAAACCCTCTACAAAGCAAACCTGGTTCACCTGTCCCGAACGCTCGTAGGATTTTTCGGGTTTCATAAAATAATGATCCAGGCGTTTGAGCAGTTTGGTAGGATCATTCTTATCAAACAAAGCCTGCGAGGCGGTATAGGTACCCTCGGCCAGTAATAAGTCGCCGAAGGATGGCACATTACGGCTGTTATAGATGAGCACAATACCTCTATCCGTCAGTATAGCCGGCGGACCAGGTTCCACCAAATCACTGTCGAATTTACCTTCGCGGGTGGGCAGGGCTATTTTGAGTTCGGGCATGTTAAGTGCCTGCGACCGTAATTTTACCGGAGGCTTTTCGCCGGCTTGCATTTTTACAGGCGTCCAGTTGATCAGATCTGTTGAAGTAGCCGTCCAGATCTGGGTATCACCCCAATACATCCAATACTTGCCATTAATTTTGGTGGCTATTACCTTACCGTTTTTCTTATAGGTAGATACGATAGAACCTGACTTGCTCCATTTAACGGCATATTTACCTGTATCGGCTTTGGCAAACACGCTGCCATGCTTTTTCCAGTGAATGAGATCGGTGGAGGTAGCTATCAGTAGCCGCGCGGTAGTACCATCGAAGGCGGTATAGGTCATGTAATAAGTACCGCGGCCGTCTTCCACCACACGGGGATCTTCGCAGCCGCCCTGCCATTCCAGTTTTTGGTAGTCGTCCTTATCGGGATATAATACAGGCGTTGGCTTGCGCACAAAATGTGTGGCGTCGGTACTCACGGCTAAACCAATGCGCGATGTACCCGCTGGTTTGCCTGTACTGTCCTGCGCCCGGTAAAGCATCCAGATCTTGCCGCCACGGTTCACGATAGCCGGGTTAAACACATCTTTTGATTCCCATAAAACCTTGGTTTTTAGTATCGGATCGATAAAATTGCCCCGGCCGGGGCCCAAAACAGGGTTAACACTATCCAGTTTGGTAAAAGGTAAAATGGCCCAGTTATTAGTAGTATCAACCGTAACTGCGACTTTTTTCTGATTGCTTTGACAGCTACTCAGAGTAAGGGTGGCGGCGAGACATGAAATGACAATAAAATTCAGTTTCATAGATGGTATGAGTCAAGATATTAGAATCAAGGTTCAAGATAGCAAACAAAAAGATTGATCATAAAGTTCTTCGCTTTTAATAATCTTTTTGTGGTTACTCGATCTCATAGGTAAGAATTCAGGAGGAATAAAAAGTGTGTCATTTCGACGAGGAACGAGGAGAAATCTTTTTCGCCAAACAGGTCAATCGTACAAGATTTTTCGCTACGCTCAAGAGATAGTTTCTCTTTCGCACAGCACTCATCCCTGCCCATGCTCTATCGAAATGACAATCTTTTTCAAGTCCCTCTTTACAAGGTCACTTTACTACATATGTTTTTTTATCCATACCCACCCCGGTAATGGTTAACGATTTCCAGTTTTTGGGCAGTTTGCTTTTGAGCTGCACAATACCATCGGGCGTAATATCCAGGCCGCCAAAACCCATCAGTAAACTCTGGATAATGCCACCCGCTCCCGTTGCGAAATAAGGATTGGTGCCACCCTTGGTTTCGGCAATCACCCTGAATGGTGGTAGCAGATTGGGCTCATAAGCATCCTTGAAAAAATGATAGGCCTTATCGCCATTGCCTAAGCGGGCGTACAGTAAGGTAAATATACCTTGCGTCATGGCGGGTGTGCCTTCGTTAGGTACGCGGGTTTCGTAATATTCCAGATCTTTTTTAATCTGCGCCGGATCGGTTATGGTTTTCAGCGGATAGGCCAGCAGGTTTACATCGGCCTGTTTAATGCCTTCGCCTTTGTAGCTGGCAAACTCTTTGGTAACCCCATCAGCAAATTGCAGCACCGGGATATTCCTTTCTACTTGCTGCCAATCCTGATCGGCGGTGATGCCCAATATTTTTGCAGCTGCCGTGGCGGCCTGCAGGTTGGCTTTGGCAGCGGCATTGGTATAGGCGTTGTTATCTACGTTTTCGGCCCATTCATCAGCGGCCACCACATCTTTAATATCATAGTGACCTTCGCCATTACGCTCTACACGGCTCGCCCAGAAATCGGCCGTAGCCGAGAGGATCGGCCACCCTTTTTCCTGCAGCCATTGCTTGTCCTGTGTAACACAATAGTAATTCCAGGCGGCCAGTGCTACATCGGCAGTAATATGGTGTTCAAAGGGACCGCTCAGGGCCCAAACCGGGGTTTCTTCTACGCCGCTATCGGCGCTTTCCCAGGGGAACATAGCTCCCTTGTAACCGTGCGAAAAGGCATTCTGTTTGGCGGCAGCCAATCGCTGAAAACGGTACTCCACCAGCGACTTTGCGATATCAGGATGCATTACCAGCAGCGCCGGATACATCCACAGGTCGGCATCCCAAAAAACGTGACCATTATAGCCTAAGCCAGATAAGCCCATGGGCGATGGCGAATAGGCCGTACCCGCACGCGAGAATGAGTACAGATGGTACAACATACTGTGCACATCCTGCTGAGCCTGCAAGTCACCTTCAATTTTAATGTCGCTTTTCCAGAGCTCTTCCCAGGCTTGTTCATGATATTTTACTAATCGCTCCCGGCCTTCCAGTTTGGCAAACATGGTGAGGCGCTCGGCCTGGTTCAATGGGTCGGCATCGTGCGCTGAGGTAATGGACGAGCCCGCCAAAGCATACTGATATGTTTGCCCCCCAGCAATGCTTTTGCTAAACTTCATCAGGTGCATGTTATTATCCCACATCTCGTGGATCACCCTTGGTTCCTGGCCATGCTGTTCGTTAAATAAAAAGGTATTAGAAGCGCAAAGTTGCAACTTTCCTGTGGGGCTTTTAGCCGTTGATGTGAGCAGGCTGATGGTTACATGCGGCCTGTCTATCTCGTTATAATAATTCTGAACATCTTTCAAAGCATCCGGTGCTTCCATCACGCTGGCAGCGGTGATATTGATAGCTTTTTTAGCGGTGATACTGATATCCATCAACACAGTAAAAGGCAGCTGCCTTAAGGAATAATAAGTGTATTTAACCGATGCGGCATCGCCATAATCAAATGTGGTGGTAAAGGCAGCATGCTGCATATCCAACTCCTGCTTAAAATTGCGGATGTTTTTAGCCTCCACCCGTTTGCCGTTTATTTCCAGGTAGCTGTTCAACAGGTTAAAACTGTTCAGAAAATTACTTACCCGGCCGCGACCATACAGATCATACGCACCAGCAAGCACCACATTTTTCACCTTAAACGGCTCCGGCGACGATACAATACCAATCATGCCATTAGCTACCGTAATGCCATAGTAATTGGCTGGGTCTATCTTATCGGCTTTTATTTTCCAGGAGTCCTGGGCCTTTGATATCACGCTCAAACAACAGAAACCGGTTAGTAATAGGTATATTTTATTCATATCAATTATTCTACAATACGATCTGAGCTTGTATGCAATTCTGTCCGGAATCTTTTATAAAAACAATGGAACAGTTTTTAGCTGTTCCATTGTCCAATTAGTATAAATCAAATGAATTTATTAATAACCCGGATTTTGGTTCAGGTTCGGGTTAGAAATTTTTTGTTGTGACGGAATCGGCAAAATCAGGGTATGATTATCTGCCGCGTCCTGTACTTTTTCGGGCACCCTCGGACCAGTATAATATTTAACACCGTCCGCTACTTCAAAACGGATCAGGTCATTCCTGCGCCATCCTTCCCAGGCAAATTCACGGCCACGTTCGGCCAGTAAATTTGGTAATGTTAAGTCGCTCGCGCTCCAAACAGGCACACCCGATCTTGTTCTGATAGCATTAACCAAAGTAAGCGCATCGCCAGGTGCCCCCGCTCTTATTTCAGCTTCGGCCTTCATCAGGTAAGCATCAGATAAACGGAAAATAACACCGTCGTTACTCATATCACCAGCAGTTCCGGCCTGTGGATAATATTTAATACTCCGGGCTCCCGCATACCTGAAAGTATCTGCAGGGTTGCTTAATTGTAATACGTATGGGCTCAGAACTACCGAAAGGTTAGTTTTAACATCTACTAACGGTTGGCCGGTTGAGCTATATTGCTGACCGATAAGCCACATTTTTTTACGGGCATCCTGGTCAGTAAATGATCTGAAGAATGCCGTTGGCGTACACCAGCCATTATAAGGCTGTCCCGTTAACCCAAAGGTTAAATTATTAACATAATTCAGCGTATTCATTTCGATGCTAAAACCTTTGATATAGGTATTGTCAAAAGGCACCACAAATATATTTTCGACAGAACCATCATTAACTACGGCAAAATTATCCAGCATAATAGGCTGTAAGCTATATTGGCCCGATTGTATAACCTTATCGGCAGCGGCAGCGGCCTTAGCCCATTGCGGGGTACCGGTATATACCTGCGCGTTCATATATAATTTAGCTAATATCATATAGGCACCCCACTGATTCAAATGACCATAAGTACTGGCATCTTTTGATTGACCTTTGGTTGATAACAATGGAGCATTGGTTGTTAATTCGCTTTCAATAAACGCGTAAACGTCGGCGCGTGTAGCCTGCTTAACTTTTGAAGGGTCGGTATTATAATCTGTTACCAATGGTACACTACCAAACATATCTATAAACTTCAAAAAGTAATAAGCTCTCAAAACTTTCACTTCGGCTATGGTTGCTGGTGAAACACCAGATTGGCTGGCCAGCAGGTTGAGTACAAAATTACATTTGGTAATACCACTGCTAATATCTCCCCATGCACCATTAACAGTATTGTCGTCTACCTTAATGTTATGTGTCCAGTATGATTGCCATTTACCACCATCATACCAGTCGTTACCTCTTGTCGGAACAACCATTTCATCGGTGGTAACCTCATTGAGTACAAAAGTATTTCCATCGTTACCTATCGAGGTCATGGCGTTGTAAGCACTGGCCACAACTGCGGTAACCTGGGCCGGAGTTTTTGGAAAATTGTTTTCTGTAGCATTGCTGTAAACATTTTTATCCAACTTGGTGCAAGCCTGGGTAAGTATAGCCAAACATAGCATCGCGCCTATATGCTTTATATTTATTCCTTTTTTCATGTCTTTAATAATTTATCAGTTATAAATATTGACTACTTTAATGAAAAATTAGCGCCAATTACAAATGATCTTGTTTTTGGATATGGATTATTGTCAATATACGATTGATTCTGAGGCGTAACATTGCTTGGATCAGGGGTATATGAAATCGCGTTAGCAATCTCAGGATCGATACCCTTGTATTTTGTAATAACAAACAAGTTGTTTGTAGCCAGGTAAACCCGTAATGAACTGATGCCCTTAATTTTATTAAATGTATAGCCCAATGCAGCGTTGTCCAGTCGTAAATATGATGCACCCTGAAGCCATCTGTCTGATGCTGTAGGCGCGCTTTTTACGCCATTGGTGAGTGCATCTCGGGTAGTGTTATTGCCAGGTAAGCGGGTAACGGTTTCAAATTGCAATAAGGTATTGTTAAATGCTTTTTGTCCGTAAACACCTCTCAGGAAAAAGTTAAAGCTCCAGTTACCATAATTAAAGGTATTTGTTATCCCATAATTAAATTTAGGAGAGGGATCGATATAATGGCTTGGGGGAATGCCACCAGGATATTTATCAACAGTTTGGCCGTCAAATAATTCATTGCCGTTTGCATCAACACCTGTGTAATGAGGCAAATAAAATACAAATGGAGCATAGCCCGGTTTCAGATAAGTAATAGGTGTAGATGATAAACCACGGCCCAGCGCGTTACCCAATGGTATCTGATCTACCGCCAGATTAAACCCATTATATGTTCCGGATAATTTGGTGATCCTGGTTTTCACAAAAGTGATATTTCCCCCTATGGTCCAGTTGAAGTCTTTTCCTACTATGGGTTGTCCGGTTAAACCAATATCTACCCCCTTGTTGCTTAGGTTACCCACGTTTGCCAGAATGGTGCTGTACAGGAACGGAGGTGTTGGCACGTGATAAAGATAAAGCAGGTCCTTAGTTTTATCGTTATAGTAGTCAATATCACCAGAAAGCCTGTTGTTGAACAAGGAGAAATTAATACCAACGTTTGTACCCTGGCGTTTTTCCCATTTCAAATCGGGGTTAGGGTTTTGTGAAGGCTGATAGGATGGCTTATATGGGAAAGTTTTATCGGATGGATCATAATAAGTGTTTCCTGTACCATACAAACCTATGGCGCTATACGGCCCAATAGCATCTGAGTTACCGGTAACACCATAACCGGCCCTTATTTTCAAATCGTCTATCCACTCCACATCCTTTAACAGATCTCTTTTTAAACGGTAAGCCACATCCATAGCCGGGAAATAACCCCATTCATGGTTTGCCCCGAATTTGTTCGACCCGTCTCGACGGATAGAGGCTGTCGCGTAAAAACGTGAATCGTAATTATACTGTACCCTCGCCAGAAACGAAATTAATTTATACTCCGTTTTGTTTGATGTTATCGCCGATTTTTGAGGGTTGCCACCTTGCAGGTTATTATTCAGGTTTTCCGGCACAAGGTAGTTCTCGCCATAAGCGGTAAAATTATTGGTAAAATAATCATTATACTCATAAACACCAGTTGCTGATACGGAGTGCTTTCCGAAAGTTTTATCATAATTGATGTGAATGTTGGTTTTATAAGAATTGGCATCATAACTCTCGGCTTTAGCGTTGTTGATATTCCCCTCTGTAGGGAAAGCCGGGTTAAATTTGTTATTCTGCGTATGATCCGGGTTGGTAGCACCCATTACCCCTATCTTCAAGCTGGGGATGATGTTATAATCGGCCGTGGCATAAAGTATGGCCAGGTTTTCATAAGAGTTATTTAAGGTTAACGCCGCATGCTGAACCGGATTGTGCCCGTTATAATCTAAAGAGTAAGCATAATAGGATCCATCAGCATTATACACAGGATAAGTTGGCGGGGTATTAAACACGTAATCATAATTTATATTATTATAATTCTGCTTTATCCTCGAATAAGTAATACCCATATTAATCTCCAGCTTATTATCCAGCGCTTTTTGCTGAGCGCTAAAGCGCAGGCCCAGCATATTCTTATCGTTATTGATCGCAACACCCTGCTGGTTCAGGTACGATACCGACCCCCTGTAGTTAAAGTTCTTTGATCCGCCCGAAATGGCTACAGCATGGCTATTGGTATAGGCAGTGCGTGTTACAGCTTTTTGCCAGTCGGTATTGCCGCCTTTATCATAAGTGCTTACAGTAACGTTTGGCAGTTTTGATATGGCATCTAAAAATTGGCCTCTGTTTAACAAATCATAATATTTGCTTTGTTTATCAACACCGGCATAGCCATCATAGCTAATGGAGGTGCCGCCTTCACGGCCTTTTTTTGTAGTTACCAATAAAACCCCATTTGCACCACGTGCACCATATATAGATGCTGCCGAGGCGTCTTTCAGAACATCCACAGATGCGATATCGCCGGGAGGGATGTTTCTGAGCTGGTTAGGATCATCAAGCAAAACACCATCCAGAACAACCAGTGGGTTCTGGTTCCCGGTGATAGAAGTTTGCCCGCGTAAACGCACGGTAGGTGTTCCTGTCGGATCGCTGCCAGCATTGGTAATTACCAATCCCGGTACTTTGCCTTGCAATTGTAATAGCGGGTTGGTGGCTTCGCCCTGGTTAAAATCCTTGGCACTGATGCTCGAAATAGCTCCGGTTACGTCCTTTCTGCGTTGCGATCCGTAACCCACGCTCACTATCTGTACCTCGCTTAATGCGGTGGCGGTACCCACAAGCGCAATGTGCACGTTTGTTTTACCGGTAATATCAACTTCCTGCTTGGCATAGCCAATAAATGATACCTCAAGGGTATTATTGCCGGCTGGCATAGAAAGTTTAAAACTACCATCTGGCCCAGTATTGGTACCAATGGTTGAGCCTTTGGCTACAACGGATACACCTGGCATAGATGTACCATCATGAGAGTCTGTAACCTTGCCGGTTATTACTTTGTTTTGTGCCATTACCGACACAGCAAAGAAGCAAAAAATGGCAAGACAGCTTACTTTAAGTAAATTTTTTAGCTGCATAAATTTAGATTTAGTGTTTAATTGGTTTGTTATAAATGTAAACTATTAATTTATTATATAAAATAACTATAAATGTTATTTTGTACTAATAAATATTAAGTAACTGGCAATTAATTTATTATAATTAATCATTACGGAGGGCTACAGGCGTTGGTAAGTTTTCTATTCATATTCAGGTTATTTTAAAATCAAAAAATTACATATATGCCTAATGCCAACAACCGGCAAAAGCAGTTAATCTGTTTATGGCAAAAGATTATTATCCTTTGCTACACCGGTGGTTTAAAAACCACGCACATGAAAATTTAATTTATTATGGGTTTATATTTATTCGCTGGACAGGATCATTTATCATGAAAATATTTAAACTATTTTACAGGATATAAAATCACCTCATACAAAGTAATATGCGACTGCGGGGATTACCTATTTTTTTTGGTAAAATATAAAAATATATGGCTTTTTTTAAACATAATCAATTGATAATAAGTGTATTAAAAAAGAAAGCACTTCAAAAAGTATAAATAAAATTTAAGTGCTTTTAAGCCTGTTTTACACTTATTTTATACTTAAGCAGGCCATTTACACCCTATGCTTTGTTTAATACATCTACCGCTTTAATAGCCATTATTTTTTGATCGAACTGATCGCCGGGAAGTATGGATTTTGCTTTTATGCGCATTTTATATACGTAAATGGTGTTTACAGAATATTCCAAAATAGTGGCAATAGTTTCATTATCGGTAATTCCCATGCGTATCAGCGCGAATATCCGGAGGTCGGTATTCAGCACCTCATGGTCGCGGGGCCATATCTGGTCTTCCTGTTTAAAAAGGGAGTTAAAAACAGTAATAAAATTGGGGAATATTTTTAAAAAAATATGATCGAAAGTATAAAATAATAATTCGCGTTCTTTTTTAATATTTATTTCATTAACAGCCAGTTGTATATCGTCATATTTTCTGACCAGCAACTTTCTGTCAATATTTCTTTTCAATTTTTCGAGCTTTAAGATGTAGCCCGATATTACATTAAAAAAGTAGCCGATATACTCCTCCTTAATGTGCGTATCCTCAACCAGCTTGTCGTTAATACTTTCCAGCTGCTGATTTTTTTCTTCGATGATCTTTTCTTTTGCTTTTAAGCGCTTGAGCTGGTTAAATATGATAAACGCCACCATCAGCACTAAAAGCGAAACCGCGGTAATAGATAAGAGGTATACCAGGAATTTATTTTTCTCCTTCTCCATTAAAACCAGTTTTTGAGCGGCTACTACGGGTAATACGGCCCCTATCTTTATTTTACGGAGCCGGGCGCCATAATACTCCGCATCGTTCATGGCCTGATCAACAAAGGTGTAGCCATCGATGATGTTACCGGTACGGTACAGTAAACTACCCAATTCAAAGCTGGCAACGGTTTCTTTGGTTGATGAGCGGATATCATTGATAACACCAATGATGAGCAAATTGGTACGCTCTTCTATTTGCGAAGGGTCGCGGTAAAAATTGCTCAAAGCAGTAGCTATCATAGCCTTCTGATGCGTGGTTAATGGCATATGGTAAAACAACCGGCTATAATATACCGATGGCTTTTTTGTGTCGCCAAGCCTCACCTGTTTATCACCATGGTGCCTTAACCACTCGTATGAATTCGGTGTACAAGCCGCAATGGTTGAATCGAGGTATTTGAGTGACAGCGAGTTATTATACTGGCTGTAAAACGCGTTATCGTCATAATCGGCCAGGTCTGAGTGTGCCCTGGCTTTGAGCGAGTAATATTCAATTTTGCCATCGTTATTTAATAATTTCACATTGATACCATTAAAACAATCAAAAGCCTCTTTAAACATCCCCGCCGAAAGCAAGATGAAACCCAGCTTCATTTTGCAATCATTTTGTTTGGGCGCATCCTTCAGCACATCGCTGATATCCTGCATTTTATGAATATAAACAAAAGCCGAATCGAACTGGTAAACCTTAAATTCTTCGTATATTTTGTTGCACAGCCTGTACCTGGTGTTTGGATCAGTTAAAGGGGTGGCGGCTAATGCTGTTCTGAGATTTTGTATGTCAGCCTCTTTTTTATCGTCGTAATTTTTTTTTCTTGTAAGCTCCATCTTGAGCACAGCCAGCAGACTATCTGTTTTTGCCGATGCGAACGTGGCGGCAGGTGCAAAAAGAACAAGAAATAAAATAAGTAAATAAACTCTCATAGTAAATCGATTAACTGATATGGTGTACTGCAATAGCTTAAATTTGTTTTGAAAACTGGCATTGTAATTTACTTACAACAGCATAAAAAAGGATAATTGTTTAAAAACTGTTACAACTGATTAACCTGGTAATGATTTAGCAAATTGAGCAGCAGGCTGATGGTCCACCCCAAAACCGTCCTGCAGCGGATATTCGTCCCCTCCGGCCTTTGATCCGGTATCCAGCACATTATACTTCTCCATTAGCTTCCCGCTGGCATCAAAAACACGAATACTGGTACTGATCCGGGCTCCGGCCATGGGGCTGTCCAATACCTTATTGTCAGGAAATATATCGGCAAGCTGTACCGCCTCAAACAAACCCGGGTATAATTGCCGGGGAGTAAGGCTTTGGGAATATGTTATTAAAAAAACAAATAACAGTACTAATGTTAAAAGCGCCTTTCTCATGCTTCAGTTAATATAAATGGAAATATGAAGGTAAATAAAAAGCTCAAAATATGTTAAGAGGCATCAAGAATTAACATTTTGGCATTTGATAGCTTGCTTTACAATCTGCTTGTTTAAAAAGCAGAGCTAATTGCTGCAATTACGCTAAGGATTAAAAATTCCACCTCTGCCGGGGCCCTTCCGTTTTGTACAATTTATCTGATTCGGGGCTCCCTATTTTTGAATTAGATTATTTAACAGAACAATAAATTAATTCAAAACAGAAATGAAACAGCATTTAAGCGCCATGCCCATATGGGCCATATTCATGATGTGTTTTCACATTCAGAGCCCGAAATTCGAAACATCATCAAGCTTAATTGAAGCTAAAAAGGCTATAGCAGCAAGCAACCGGGTATATTTTCAGGCGTTTGTAAAAAACGCCCCGGCTATTTTTATTAACCGGTATGCAGACGACTGCCTGATCATGCCGCCCAACATGGAACCACTACAAGGCACAGCAGGAGCACGCCGTTTTTTCAAAATGGCCTATGAGCAGTTTGGCCTGCGCGATGGCCAGTTTATAACCACCGCCGTTTATGGCGATGGAGGGATATTTGTTACCGAAGAAGGATTGTGGCGATCATTTGATGCCAAACACCGGCTCTTTGATAATGGAAAATTCCTGGTGCTGTGGAAAAAAACGATGAAAGGTTGGAAAATGTTTAGGGACTCATTCAGCAGCAACCGCCCCAGGAAATAGACGAGACCGATATAATTGCTAATCCATATTTAAGGACTCGTTACAGACGAGCGTAAGGTGGAAAGAGAAAAAGTGGAGGGCCGTGCGATTCCCATCATATGACAGAAAAGATGAAAATATTCAAAAAAGGGGCTGTCACCCTGAGCTCCGTCGAAGGGTAGAACGCAGAGGCCTGCCCACCATGCTTCGACGGAGCTCAGCATGACACCCTTTTCTTAGCAAATGTCTAATGATGGGCTATTACCCTCAAGAGGGGGAGCTTAAAAAGCTGATCTATACAAACGGGTTCAAAGTCGGAAAAGGTCGGTTAACATAATTTCATCTAATTTTTACACAATTAACTGATTGTTAAATAATGGAGATGTTGTTAACCAAAAAAAATGTAAACCATGTAAACCCACTTTCCGCCGCGCTCGGCTCCTGCCGAGTGACCATTATTACCCCGCCTACGGCCGCGGTAAAGCAATACGTGTTTTATTCATGGGCCAGAGGCCTGCAAATAGTCGTCACTCGGCTGGAGCCGAGCGACTGCCGGAGATTTTTAAAGCCCTCTCTCCCGATAGCTGTCGGGATGGAGAAGGTTTGGTGAAGCTCTTGAAATGACGCGCGGAGGGACGCATCAACCACCCGCATCAGCCCACGCCCGTATCAATCCCGATATAATCACTTTACCTTTGAATGTAAACTGTTTTTATTGTAATTTAGCCATTGCCGCCAGCTAAATAGCGTAATATTTTTTTGGCCAGATTATAAATACAATACGGGTACTTAAGTCCTAATAGTAAGTACTGATCAACATGAGATTTTTTGTTTCGGGAATAATTTCGGTTATTTTTTTAAATATACTATTGATACAGCCTGTCCATGCGCAATCATACGGGCTTGGTTTTTATAGCCATGATGTAGTACAGGATAAACGTACCACTTTAGACCTGGGCATCAGCAACGTAGCGGCCAAAGACAATCTCGAAGTATCTTTTGATCTGTCGTTCATTCCCAACCAGCAGATCTATTTTGGTTATATGCTTCGCCTGGTGGGCGACGATAAGCAAAACATCGACCTGGTGTATGACAACCAGTACAATACCAAACATTTCAAGATCATCATTGGCGAAAAGCTTTCCAAAATATCTTTCAATATTGATGATAAAGAACTGTTTAATAACTGGAGCAAGCTCCGGATCTTTATCGATTTTAAGAACGATAAGCTCACCGTATCTGCCGGTAAAGCCTCTTACAGCGAAGCGGGTGTACACTTAAAGCCAAGTACAAACTATAAATTACTGTTTGGGGCCAATGCCTACCGGCAATATCAAACTACCGATCTGCCGCCATTTAAGCTGCGCGATGTAAAAATAACGCAGCAAGATAAGTTATTATCGTGGTGGCCGCTGAACGAGTGGCAGGGCGATGTAGTTCACGAAACAGTGAACCAGAACAGTGGCAGGGTTAGTAATCCGTTGTGGATCAAAGCGCGGCACCGCAACTGGCAGATGGAAAAAGAGTTTAGCGTTGTTGGCGATGCCAGCCTGGCTTTTGACCCGGCTACAGAAACAGTTTACGTAATCACGACGGATTCATTGCTTTCTTATTCCGTTAACAGAATAACGCCATTGAAAAGTGAGGTATACAAAATTGGCAGACAGCAACTGATTCCAGGCGACCAGACCGTGTTTAGCAACGGTAAGCTGTATTATCTTTTTATTGATCAAAAGGTGGTAGCAACGTATAACATCCAAAGCGGGCAATGGGATAAAAGTTTTAAAAACATGCCGCAGGAAACCAATACCGGGCACCTGAACAAGTTTTTCTGCAAAACCGACTCTTCTATATACACCATTGGCGGTTACGGGCAACTGGTTTATAAGGATAGTGTGAAGCGTTATAACGTAAACACCAACACCTGGCAGGAAATTAAGGCCAGCGGAGATGTATTTACACCCCGTTATATGGCAGGTCTGGGTACCAGCGCCTCGGGCGATACGGCTTATGTGATAGGCGGTTATGGCAGCGCATCGGGCCAGCAGATCGTGAACCCGCGAAATCTGTATGACATGATGCAGTTTACGGTTAAGACTAAAACGTTTAAGAAATTATTCAACATCAATGTTAAAAGCGAGGATTTTGCATTTGCCAATTCGCTCATCATCAACAGTAAAACCAAAACGTATTACGGGCTCATATTCCCGCAGCATAAATTTAACTCCAACCTGCAGTTGATCAAGGGCTCGCTGGATAAACCTTCCTACCAATTTGTGGGAGATACCATCCCTTATTTATTTCACGATGCCCGTGCCTATGCCGATATTTACTATTGCCCGCACAGTAATAAATTTTTAACGGTAACGCTTTTTAAGGATAAGGAGCAAACCCGAGTTAAGGTGTACTCGCTGTTGAGTCCGCCGGAGCCATTGGATAACCCGATACTGAGTGAAGCCGGTATCAACTATATTTTGTGGATCAGCGGTCTGTTTGTAATTGGCATCGGTGCGGCAACGGTAATAATTATCCGTCGTAAAAAGAAGACCCGGCAACAACCGTCATTACCACAGCCTGCGGCAGAAGTTCCTGTTCAGCATCATACCGAAAAAACGGAGCCGCCAATTGAACCTGATCATGACAACAAGCTAAACAGTAACAAGAACGCGATATTTTTATTTGGCGATCTGCAGCTGTTTACACCCGAGGGCCACGAGATCACTAAGTATTTTACGCCGCTGCTTAAAGAGCTGTTTTTGGTTATCTTGTTGTATTCGGTAAAACTGGGCAGGGGAGTAAGTTCCGAAAAGCTGAACGAGATATTGTGGTTTGATAAATCGGAAAAAAGCGCCCGCAACAATCGCTCGGTAAATATTGCCAAGCTTAAATCCCTGCTGGATAAAATGGGGGAGTGCCACCTGTCAAAAGATACAGGCTACTGGAAAATTGAGATCGACTACAACCAGATCATGGTTGATTATCATAATTACCTCAATATTGTATCCAACAAAAGCAAGCTCAACAAGCAAAAGATCATCCAGCTTACACATATTACGCAACGGGGCAATTTTTTATCAAATATCGAGTACGAGTGGCTGGATACATTTAAGTCAGAAGTATCCAACGAGATCATCGACTCCTACATCCAGTTTGCAAACTCGGTTCAGATTGCCGACGATGCCGAGTTCCTGATCAAACTGGCCAACGATATTTTTTACTTCGACCCGGTAAATGAGGATGCCATGATCCTGAAATGCAAGGCCCTATCCTTCCTGGGCAAACACTCGCTGGCCAAAAATACATTCGAGAATTTCAGCAAGGAGTATAAAGTGATCTACGGCGAAAATTTTGAACGGGATTTCCATTCGATACTGGAATAGGGAGTTCTGCGTGACACGATATTTAAAAGATACTTGTCATCCTGAGCGGAGCGAAGGATCTATTCTTCGCGTTGTATAGCGTATACCCGCTCTTGGCCGCGGGAGGGCCTTTACTTTGTAGCCACAAAGTAACCAAAAGGCTTTCAGCAGAAATGCTTCTTTGCGCTCCTGGCCTTTACCCTGCAAAGCGGTCAGAACCAGGGCTGCAATTATTTTGCCCTACTTCGTTCGCACGGTCTTATGCTTCAGCAAAAACTTGCTATGCCCCGCATCCACACCAGGCCACCATCGTTCTACCCGCTTTCGCCCGAAGCTTATCTGCTGACGGGGAAAGAAAATCAATAATTCACTAATTCAATAACTTGATAATTCAATAATTAACATAGACCTATCTGCTGACGGGGAAAGAAAATAAAAGAAATCATGGTAATCCTTTAATCCTAAAAATCATGGTTCAGACAAAAGCATCTGCTGGCGAGAAGAAGAAATCACTAATTCACTAACTCAATAATTCGATAATTGCCCCCACCTTATGTTAAGGTTGGGTAATAATAGCGTTACTCGTCAGCATCTGATACTATATATTCCTGTAATCGCTAAACACATTCGAGGCGTTTTTTTTATATTTGCGCACTTGCTGCTATCAAACGTATAGTCAGTTTGCACCGCATACGATATCAGCAGGCAGGCTTTACGGCCATAAATTTTTAATAACACCAAAACAATGCAAGCTCAAATTGACCAGTATACCGCCGAAATAAATGCTTTTTCGCCAGCTAATGCCGATGAACTGGAAACATTCCGCATCAAATTTTTAGGTACCAAGGGAATTATAAAAGACCTTTTTGAGCAGTTTAAAACCGTTGGCCCCGAAGAAAAACGTGTTTTTGGTAAAGTACTCAACCAGTTTAAACAATTGGCCGAGACCAAATACAATGAGCTGAAAGAAACACTTGACTCCGGACCGAAGGCTAAAGACTTAGCGCTTGACCTTACCTTGCCTGGCGAAGATTTTGCTGTTGGTTCACGCCATCCGCTGTCGTTGGTGCGTAATGAGATCATTGATATATTTAAACGCCTGGGCTTTGTGGTTGCAGAAGGACCGGAGATTGAGGACGACTGGCATAACTTTTCGGCCCTGAACTTCCCGGAAGAACACCCCGCGCGTGATATGCAGGATACCTTTTTTATTAAAAAGAACCATGGTAAGGATGATATAGCTTTGCGTACCCACACCTCATCGGTTCAGGTGCGGATGATGGAGCATGGCAAACCGCCGTTCCGGGCTATTATGCCAGGGCGGGTTTACCGTAACGAGGCCATATCTGCCCGTGCGCATTGCTTTTTTCACCAGGTTGAAGGTTTGTATGTGGATGAAAATGTATCCTTTGCCGATCTGAAACAGACGCTATATCACTTTGTGCAGGAATTATACGGCGAAGGTACCAAGGTACGTTTCCGCCCATCGTACTTCCCATTCACCGAGCCATCGGCCGAGATGGATGTGTCCTGTACCATTTGCGGCGGGTCGGGCTGTAATATGTGTAAATACAGTGGCTGGGTAGAGATATTAGGCTGTGGTATGGTTGATCCTAATGTACTGGAGAATTGCGGTATCGACAGTAAAAAGTATACCGGCTTTGCTTTCGGTATGGGTATGGAAAGGATAGCCAACCTGAAATATGTTATCCGCGACCTGCGTTTATTTTCTGAAAACGATGTACGCTTTTTAAAACAGTTTCAAACAGAAATACTATGAGAAAGTTCATACTGATCATATTAACAGGTGCTTGTTTATTTTCATGCGGCAAGGGAAACCCGGTTCCGAGTGTGCTGGTAAACTTCCAATCACCAATAAATCCGCAGTATAGTGCGCTTAATACCGTTGGCGGTCATGCCTATGCACCGGGTGGAGTGGCAGGTTTACTTTTATACCACTCGCAAACCCGCGGAATTGTTGCTTTTGACCGGTGCAGCAGTTATCAGCCCGAAAAAAAATGCGCTGTCACTGTTGATGATACCGGTCTTACGGCTACCGATGCCTGCAGCGGATCAAAGTTTTCGCTGGAAGATGGTTCCCCGGTAAAGGCTCCGGCTACGAAGTCGCTGCGTTCATACCAGGTGATTACCACTCAGTTCACTATTCAAGTTGTTAATTAGTAAATGGAAGCCGATAAAATAAAAGATAGTATAAAAAGGGCGGCGCAGGAGTTGTTCCGCAAGTTCGGTTACCATAAAACCAGTGTTAATGAGATAGCCAAAAAGGCCAAAATTGCCAAGGCTACTATTTATAAGTATTTTGATAGTAAAGAAGCGGTTTTACATGTACTGCTGATGGATTATATCAAAGCCAGTGTTGATGATCTGGTACAACATAATGCCCCGGAGATAGACGAGGAGGAGTATCTGAATAACCTGATCATGAAAACCTGTCGCCTGTCATACACCATATGCAATGAATTTATAGGCTGGGATTTTATCAGGGAATCAACCAATTCACAGGATTTTTTGAAGAATCTTTCCAACGAACTGGAAGAACTACTAATGGCATCATTTATACAACTGCCCGGTATCCGTAAGCATGAAACTTACCAGCAAAGGCTAAGGTTTTTGATCAAATGCAGTAAAAGCATTGTGTTTAGCTTTGCTTTCACCTCGGTGAGCGACTCAGATGTGCGTAAGAATTTTGTTTCTTTTCAGAAGGAGATCCTGCCTTACTTGGTAAAGGCTGCTATTTCGGTATAAAATCAATTTGCTGAGCCCTACATCCGCTCCATAATTTTTAACCGTTTAATGCGGATATAGCCCCGGCGTATAAAAAACAAACCCACAGCCAGTATTAGCCCGAGGATGGCCCATTTGCCGCCAAATTTGTATAACCATAGTGTAACATCGTCCATTTCAATGTTGCCCCCTTTGTTTTCCCATTTTTGTATTGCAAAGAAGCGTAAAGTGCCCGCGACAACAAATATTAGTCCGATGCCGATGTTGAACCAGGCACGGATATAAGGTTCTTTTTTATTACCGCTGTAAATATGGTCTTCAGCAAAGTTTTCCTGGTTTTTGTCTGTTTCGTTTTGCATAGTATTGTATGTTATTTTCTGAAGACCGCTGAGATATTACCTACTCTTTCGCCATTGGGGGTGTTAAACATTCGGTTTTCGTAATCGTGCAAGGAAAATATAGCTTCTTTGCTGCTGTCAAAATCAGTAAGTGCCAAAGCAGCTTCTTTAGTTATAGGTGGTGTATCAGGAATAACAGTTTTGGTGTAAGGCTCGGCCTTGATTGTTTTGGTACCGTGGTCGATAGCTGTTATTTGGTACATGACCATGGAGCTGCTATCAAACCTGTACACTTTTACAATATCACCGGTTTGCGGCCCGGCTGTGTACCTGGTTAAAAGTACCTGTTCGTTTTTATATCTATCATCGGCGGTTTTGGGTCTTGGAACCACGCGGTGATAAATAAATAAGCCAGCCAGGAATAAAATAACTGCTCCAAAAAATACGATGTTAAGCCATATCAAAACTTTTCCCTTTGTGCCTGTTTTAAAAGATGTGGATACCATTATTGTTTCTTTTTCGGTTTTGAAAAAGGTGTCTAATGCACTATCCCAGCGAACAATGGGAACATCCTGATTACATTGATGACAATAAACTGAGCCCGAGATCTGACGGGTGTTACGTTCCCAGCCTGCCTCCAATTGGATCTGGTAAAAGCTCATTTCTAACTTGCCCTTGTTTGCGCACAGGGGGCAAATCAAATCAGGTGCCTGTACTGTTTGCAGAAACAGGTGATTTTTATTTACGCGATTAACAACGATCATTCTGCTGAAGAGTTTTAATGTATATGATAATATCAAAGCTACGGGTGGGAGTGTCTTTAGGGAAATTTCGGTTATCTACAAAGTATCTACTTCTTTTCTGAGTAGGATATACAATACGACTACGTTTGTTTTTAATTATTTGGATATCAATAGTTTGAAATGAAATGTGTTTGAGGCTGCATATTGAACTCTCCTGGTATTATCTAAAGAGGAGCATAGCTTTTAAATAAGTTTTAGCAAAAATTATTTGGATTGTTTAATTCTTCTTTGTTACTTTGAATTGCAAAGTACTTTATATTGAAATATAGAATCGGGCCTTCGGGTCTTATTTTTGATATTGATACTTTGAATTACAAAGTACTTTATATTAAAAAATATATGATCCAGGACGAACCACACAAACACGGAATAATGGACGGGCTCAAGGAGTCGGTTACCGTTAAATTGCTCTTTATTGCTACATTGATCTTGGTGTTGCTTATACCATCATCATTGGTCAACAACCTTATAGATGAGCGGGCCAGCCGCCAGGATGAGATGATGCGCGATGTATCCGATAAATGGTCGGGCAGCCAGGTAATCAAGGGGCCCGTGCTGATCATTCCTTATAAGCAACAGATTAAGGAAACCGATGCGACAAACAAAGAAATTATGAGGGAGCATACCGGAAATCTGTACCTATTGCCTGATAACCTGCATATTAAAGCCGGGCTTACCACCCAGATCCTGCACCGGGGAATATTTGATGTGGCCGTGTATAACTCCCTGGTAAAAGTATCGGGCAATTTCTCCAAAGCCGACCTGAGTAGCCTATCCCTTACCTCTGACCAACTTTTACTGAACAAGGCCCGGATAGTATTTAGTATAACTGATTTGAAAGGGTTAAAAAACAACCCGGTTATCAAAGCCAATGAGCAGTCACTTACAGCCGAACCGGTATTTGATAATGCATCGATATTTGGCGGTGGCCTGCAGGTAGCCGTAGATATTTCAAACGCCAAAGACGGAAATGTACCTTTTGAATATGCCCTGGATCTGAAAGGGAGTCAGGGGCTAAGCTTTCTGCATTTAGGCAAAACAACGGATGTGGAAGCCGACGGTAGCTGGAGCAGCCCAAGCTTTGACGGCCGCTACCTTCCCGATGAGCGAACTGTAAGTAAGGATGGTTTTAAAGCGCGCTGGCGCATGTTGTACTACAATCGCCCATTTCCGCAGCAATGGGTGGATAATGACAGACTGCTCAGTAACGATAAAAAGCTTGCCGATGCCATATTCGGTGTAAAATTACGCCTGCCCGTTGATCAGTATCAAAAAACAATGCGTACCAGTAAGTATGCCCTGCTCATCATCGCTTTAACGTTTATCTCGTTGTTTTTAACCGAGGTGATCCGTAAACAAAGGATACATATATTTAATTACATACTCATTGGTATAGCCATGATTATTTATTACTCTTTGTTGCTTTCTTTCTCCGAGCAGGTGGGGTATAATTATGCTTATCTCATCGCTTCGGTATCAACCATCGTGTTGGTGTCGGTGTTCATCGCATCCTTGTTAAAAAGGAAAATGGCCGCCTGGTTGTTTGCCTTTATCCTATCTGTTTTTTATGCGTTCATCTTTGTAATTATCCAGCTGGAAGATTTTGCCCTCATCATCGGCAGTATCGCTTTATTTATAGTGGTAGCCATATTGATGTACTTTTCGCGAAAAATAAATTGGGAGAAACATTAAATAAAAAAGGGATGGTGAAAAATCTGTCCTTTTTTTATAAAATACCGTATACCGATTTGGTTTTTAGTATAATATTTACTATGTTAGCATAATAAATTTTTTATCATGAGTCCCGAACTGACAGAATTTTCAGACCTGATTGATGAGCAATTTGACATAGCCGATATGGATACCGACGATTTTGTATCCTACATATTGAGCCTGTTTGCCTGATTGCAGATCACATTGCTGGTAGTTCGCTTTTAAGCGGAAAGGATATTCTTTTGTCCGGCAATTCATGAAACCGAGCTTTTAAAACCTAAACCTTATTAACCCAAAACGAGCCGTGAAGCAGCCAATTTGTTGTTTCACGGCTCTTAAACCTTTAACCAGGTGCGTTTACCCTGGGTTTACATGTAAACCCACTTTTTGAAGCGGAAATTAATTTAATATATTGATTGTCAATTAAATATATCGATGTTAGCCATAAAAAGTGTAAACCCATGTAAACCCACTTTTTACTTATCTCTAACCTCCTGTTTTTATCCTAAATAAATACGGTTAACTTTGCACCCTGATGAATAAAGTTGCCAAACAGAAGTTTTTTGAGGATGTCCGGATCATTGATATTGCCGAAGAAGGCAAAGGTGTAGGTAAAACCGACGATTTTGTGCTTTTTGTAGATAAAGCCATTCCCGGCGATGTAGCCGACGTACAGGTTTACAAAAGCAAAAAGAATTTTGGCGAGGGCCGGATAATCGCGCTCAAACAGCCATCCGAATACCGGGTTGAACCCTTTTGTGAACACTTTGGCACCTGTGGGGGCTGCAAATGGCAGCATATGACTTATGAAGGTCAGCTCAAATTCAAACAAAAATCTGTGGCCGATGCCCTTGGCCGCATAGCCAAAATTGACGTACAGGGCATCATAGACATAGTACCGTCGCCCGAAGATCGTTATTATCGGAATAAACTGGAATATACATTTTCTGATAAACGCTGGCTTTACGACGGCGAAAACAAGGAAGATGAAACCCTGAATATGAACGCCCTGGGTTTCCACATTCCCGGCCGTTTTGATAAAATATTGGATGTAAAGCATTGCTATCTGCAGGCCGAACCATCCAATACCCTGCGCAACAGCATCCGCGATTTTGTAATTGCACAGGGCTACACTTTTTATAACCTGCGCAATCATGAAGGTGCTTTGCGCAACCTCATTGTACGTACCTCATCAACCGGCGAAGTAATGGTTATTGTGGTATTTGCCTATGTAAGCGAAGAGGAAGTAAACAAACTGATGAGTTTTATTGATGCCGGTTTCCCGGAAATCACTTCGCTGCTGTACATCATCAACCAGAAAAAAAACGATACCATTTTTGATCAGGATGTGATAGCCTTTAAAGGGCCCGAATACATCCATGAAGAAATGAATGGCATCAAATTCCGTATCGGGCCGAAATCATTTTACCAAACCAACAGCATCCAGGCACTGCGCCTGTATGAAATAACCCGCGATTTTGCCGGTTTTAAAGGCGATGAACTGGTATATGACTTGTACACCGGCGCCGGTACCATTGCCAACTTTATTGCCGGGCATGTAAAAGAGGTAGTGGGAGTAGAGTATGTTCCTACCGCTATTGAAGATGCTAAAGTGAATTCGGCCATCAACAATATCACCAATACCAAGTTTTACGCCGGTGACATGAAAGATGTGCTGGTTGCTGATTTCGTAGCAGAGCATGGTAAACCTGATGTGATCATCACCGATCCGCCCCGCGCGGGCATGCACCCAGATGTGGTGAACCGCCTGATGGAAATTGAAGCTCCAAAAATTGTTTATGTAAGCTGCAATGCCGCTACCCAGGCCCGCGACCTGCTGGTACTCAAGGAAAAATACGATACTGTAAAAATACAACCCGTTGATATGTTCCCGCATACACAGCATGTGGAAAATGTGGTGCTGTTGGTGTTAAGGAGTAATTAGTTCGTAGATCATGGTTCATAGTAAAAAGAGGAAAAATCGAAAGAGAAAAATTGAGGCAATCCTTTAATTCAACGAATCAGGATTCAGACAAAAGAAGTATCAACGTAATCAAAAAAATCAACAGTCAATATGCAACCCGAAGATCTGTTAAACGAAGGCAATGAAAGCCAGCAACCGGCAAAGGACAGCCCGCTGTTGAGCCTGGAGCGTGAGCTTAAAATTTTTAAAGAATCTATCCATGAAGTGGCCGTCGAAATTATGATGGAGGGGCTATCTTCTTACCCTATTTTTATAGCGCATCAGCATGAACTGAGTCTTGGAGAAGTGATCCTGGATCGTAACGAGCTGAACACCGATTGGAGTATCCATGCCTCAACCCTCGAAGAGTTTGAGGAGCGCGGCGTGATCAAGCCCGAACTAAAAGACCGTTTTATCAACAGCTATAAAAACCCCAACGATTTTATGTGCGTTTTTGTGGTGGTACCCGAGGGCGCGAATTTTGTTTATTTCCCGTATGGGAAATAATTGTTGCAAGGTTTCAATGTTGTAAAGTTGAAAGGTTAAGGCGTATATTTACAAGGTCGATACTTGAAAACATTACAACGTTCAAACATTAGAACATTTCAACAAAGAAGCGCACATGTCTGAAAAGAAACTCCTCATATTAAATCAGCACCAGATAGAGCAAAAGCTCGACCGTATTGCCTACCAGATACTGGAAGATAATTTTGACGAACAGGAGATCATCATTGCGGGCATATTACCCCGTGGCAATCATATTGCGCAACGGATCAAAACTATCCTGGATGGTATAGCCCCATTTACCAGTAAATTGCTCACCATTGAGCTCGAAAAACAAAGCAGCACCCTGCAGGCTAAAGTTGATTTTGATGTTCAGGAATGCAGCAATAAAGTGGTGATTCTGGTTGATGATGTACTGAATAGTGGCAAAACGCTGGCCTACGGTTTTGCGGTGTTTTTAGATGTACCCCTCAAAAAACTGCGTACAGCCGTATTGATAGATCGCAACCATAAAAGCTTCCCTGTAACTACCGATTTTGCCGGTGTTGCTCTTTCTACTGTGATCAAAGAACATGTGGATGTGGTGCTGGATGAAGATGGTGAAGAGGACGCGGTTTATTTGAGGTAATTTATTCGGTGTAAAAAGTACCCCTTGAGTATGTTTTAGCTTTACCGCCGATTAAAACCCGATCATCAATATCTATACAAACTAATTCACCCATTCTGTCAGATAATTGGAGTGCTCTCATTTGTTTTTTATGGAGTTTATTGCTCCAGTAGGGTATCAACGAGCAATGGGCTGAGCCTGTTACCGGGTCTTCTAATATGGATGCCTGCGGTGTAAAATAACGGGATACAAAATCGCAATTATCGCCTTTCGCGGTAACTATAACGCCACCCGGATCAAGGTTAATCTGATCAAGGAGTTGTTTATCAACTTTAATATCCCTTATTTCCTGTTCACTGTCATAAACCAAAACCAAATCTCTTGATTGTAGCGTTGTTTTTGGTTGTATATTGAGCGCGCTTTTGATTACTTCTGGTAAAGAAGCGGGTACAGGATTTCTCGAGGGGAAATTTAGCCAATAAAGGCCATCCTTGTCATTAAAAGTTACAATAAGCTCACCGCTGATAGTATTGAAAATTATTTTCTCTTCGGGGTAGTTAAGAATGGTTTTAAGTACATGGGCTGCTGCTAATGTTGCATGACCACATAGATCCATTTCAATTTCCGGAGTGAACCATCGTAAATGGATCTTATGATCATTAATTACAAAAAATGCGGTTTCGGCCACGGCATTTTCTTTAGTGATATTTAAAAGCACATCATCAGGAAGCCAGCTTTTGAGTGGGACTACGCAGGCTGGGTTTCCTCCAAATATTCTATCAGTAAAACTGTCGATCTGAAAAAAATCTAATTCCATTCTGTTTTATTGTTGATTGAAGTTCGGATTTAATCCCAGTGCTTCTTCCAGTTTTTCTACAGACATGTCAATGCCTTCTACAATGTGAGCGGCCTGTAAATAAAAACTTTCCCGCTCGGCCAGTTTGCCGGTTATAAATTCAACCAGTTCATCACCTTGTTTGCCTTGTAATACCGGGCGCACGGTTTTGCTGTTGGTGAGCCTGTCGGCCAGGGTTTTAGGCGATAGTTTGATATACAGGGTTTGGCCATGCGTATTCATCCATTGCATATGGTCAAAAAAGCAAGGTAGGCCACCACCTGTTGATACCACTACATTCTCTGGGTATTCGGTTTGTTTCAGCACTTCCGATTCCAGTTTACGAAAAGAATCTTCGCCAAAGCTCGAAAAATATTCGGCTATGCTCATGCCTGCTTTTGCTTCGAGCACATGGTCCAGATCAATAAATTCATAGCCTAATTTGGCTGCCAGTTTACGGCTCCAGGTGGTTTTTCCACAGCCCATAAAACCAACTAAAAAGTACTTCATCCAGCAGTAATTATTGAATTAGTGAGTTATTGAATTATTGAATTAGTGAATTTTTCCATCTCCTTGGGCTGCCTCATCTGCATATTTGCACATATAGAATCTGCACATTTTACTTTATCAGCTTAATTTAACCCGCGGATCGATCCAAACATAAATAATATCGATCAGAATACTGATCACCACAAAAATAAAGGCGATAAAAAGGATAGATCCCATCACCACCGGAAAGTCCGACATCTCCAGGGCATCAACAGTGGCCTTGCCCAAGCCATTGTATCCAAAAATATATTCTACAAAAAACGAACCCGCCAGTAACGATGCAAACCAATTGGCTATAGCCGTGATTACCGGGTTCAATGCGTTTTTTAAAGCATGGCGATAGATGATGGCCCGGTTGCCAAGTCCTTTTGCTTTCGCGGTGCGGATATAATCTTGTCCCAGTACATCCAGCATGGCATTGCGGGTAAGCTGCACAATAATAGCCAACGGGCGCAAACCCAGCGTGATCATCGGTAATATTAAATTCCGGATGCTGACCACCTCGCCCCGGAAAGGATCATAACTATACAAACTGCCCGACATATTGAGACCGGTATATTTACTCAGCTCAAAACCAAATATCCAGGCAATAATAATCCCGGCGAAAAACGATGGCGCAGATATACCCAGTGTCGAGAAACTGATGGCCAGCTTATCTATCCAGGTATCTTTATTTACCGCGCTTAATACACCCAAAAACACGCCGATAATGATGGCGAATATCATTGCCGTGGTAGCCAGTACTAAGGTGTTGGGGATAACGTCCATCAATAAGCTTGCTACATCCTTACGGGTTTGGTACGACCGGCGCAAATAAGGCCATTTCAGCGCCAGCACTTTGGTATCACTCACTGCGAACAGCTTGGCGTAATGATACCGTTGCTGTTCTTCGGTATTATTTAAGTGAATGCCTACCGGCGAAAGATCATTCAGATAATAGGCAAACTGCACAGGTATGGGTTTATCCAAACCAAACTCTTTGCGTACGGCCTGTAACGATTGTACATCGGCGCGCTGACCCTGTGTCATCCGGGCCGGGTCGACAGGTAAAATATTGAACAGAAAGAAAACCACCAGCACAACGCCCAGCATTACCGCTAGTCCGTAAAATAATTTGCGGATGAGGTAACGGATCATAACTACTGTTTCTGGAAGTATTTTTTTACTAAACCATCATAAGTAGGTACCGTGTGGTAATGCCATTTGTTAATGATAGTACCGTTTTTAAGCAGCAGCACACCCGGATTGGCCCTCACCATTTCTTTCAGCGGAACGCCATCGGCGTAAAAAATTTCGGTAACCAGTTTATGTGCTTTGGCAAATGCTTCGGCGCTTTGTGCCGAATTGGACGTAAGTAATACCGTGCGGATATTATAATTTTCGGTAGCGTTTATAGCCAGCGCGTTTAAGCGGTTGATAGCTTCGGCATTGGTTTTATCCAGATCATGAGCTACGATAACCAGGCTATAAAATGGATTGGATAATAACTCTTTGGTATAATCATTACCCTGGCCATCCTGTATAGATAAATCGCGGATCTTGGGTTCGAAGCCTTTTTTAACCAGGCGGCTTTCCGGGTTTCCTACAACTTCCCAATTAGCGTCCTTCCAGATATTGGTTTTCAGGTACTCTTTATCGCTCATGGTTTTGGTTTCGCCGGTCTTTTTGTTTTTAAGATTGTAGGTTACCTCAAATTCATCCAGCTGTACTCCCGGCGGAATTTTCATCTCGTCGGGAATATTAGCGCCTATTTTATAAGGTAAAAAATCGATGATAGGCATAAAGTTATAGGTATATATGCCAAAACCCAATGCAACAACGGCTGCGCCGATAAGCCATTTATCGGCCGTTTTAGGTTTAAATATGGGCTGTATTTTTTTGCGATTGATAAATGGCACCAGCACCAGCAAAAGCAGTATCATGTCCTTGCTGAAGGATTGCCAAGGTGTTAACGGGATAGCATCACCAAAACAGCCGCAGGTTTGTACCACTTTAAAAAAGGCCGAATAAAAAGTTAAAAAGCCAAAAAATATAATGAGCAGCAATAATCCCCAAGCAACTTTTACAGCACGAACACCGATAAGCAGGGCAAAGCCCAGAACCATTTCCAATGTGCACAGCAATACAGCTATAGTAAGCGCAAAGCCGTTAAGGAACATGATATGGAAAACCTCAAAATACTCCTCCAGCTTGTACGAAAAACCCAGCGGATCATTAGCTTTAATCAGTCCCGAAAAAATAAATAATAAACCAACCGCTATCCTGCAAAACCAAATAAAGCTGTTTTTCATAGTTATCATTATAGGAGTAAAGATTTTTGGAACAAGGAGCAAGGATTTTTTCTTTGCTCTTTTTCCCAATGATCTCTGCTCTTTATTTTTTAAATCCTTATTCCAAAAGTCCTATTATACCCCTGATTTTATTAAAGCGAATACCGAATAATTGAGCATGTCCTGGTAATTGGCTTTCACGCCCTCAGATACTTCGGTAAGGCCCTGGTTATCCTCAATTTGTTTAACACGCAGTAGCTTCATCAATATCAGATCGGTTAATGAACTGATGCGCATATCGCGCCAGGCCTCGCCATAGTCGTGGTTTTTGGCAAACATGAGTTCCTTGGTTTCCTTTACGCGCTCGTCAAACAGGCGCTCTACATGATCGGGGGCAAGCTCCATGGCGGTTTCGGCACTGCATTCCAACTGCATCATGGCAATAACGCAGTAATTTACTATGCCAATATATTCGCCGGTAATATCCTCACCCACCTTAGATACTTTTTTTTCTTCCAGGGTACGTATACGCTGGGCTTTGATAAATATCTGATCCGTGATGGATTGCGGGCGCAGTATGCGCCATGCGGTTCCGTAGTCGCGGGTCTTTTTCATGAAAAGGCCCTTACATGTGTTAATTACTGCGTCGTACTCTGCTGATGTATTAGCCAAAAGTTGAAATATTTGAATGTTGAAACGTTTTGAATAAAGCGTGCTTGCGCCAATGCTGCAAAGTTAAACTAAATTACAATATTTAAACTTTGTAAAACACATGGCTCAAGATACATTTTTTCATAAAAAAACTACCCTGAACGCGAGGGGAAAACTCATCGACCTATCCAGCCCAAAGGTTATGGGGATCATCAATATTACGCCTGATTCATTTTATGCCGGCAGTCGCAAGCCCGGTATTGACGAGGCCCTGCAGCAAGCTGAAAAGATGCTGGCCGACGGTGCCACTTTTTTAGATATCGGGGCATATTCTTCGCGGCCCAATGCCGAAGATATTGCCATTGCCGAAGAAACCGACCGCCTGTTGCCTGCTGTTGAGGCTATTGCAGCAGCTTTTCCTGACGCGGTGATGTCTATTGATACCTTCCGGGCACAGGTTGCCGAGGCTGCTATTAATGCTGGCGCGCATATCATCAATGATATATCGGGTGGAACCCTGGATGAAGCTATGTTTACCACCGTTGCCAGTTTGCAGGTTCCCTACATTTTGATGCACATGAAAGGCACGCCGCAAACGATGAACCAACTGGCACAATACGACGATGTTTTTACCGAAGTGCTCGACTATTTTGTAACCCGGTACCAGCAGCTAAAGCAATTGGGTGTACACGATGTGATCATCGACCCGGGTTTTGGTTTTGCCAAAAAGAACGAACATAATTATAACCTGATGAACCGCCTGCAGGATTTTGATATATTAGGCTTACCAACCTTAGTAGGTATCTCCCGCAAACGGATGATCTACGGACTACTCGAAACTACTGCCGCCGAAGCCCTGAATGGTACCACCGTTTTGAACACCATAGGCCTGATGAAAGGCGCCAATATCCTGAGAGTTCATGATGTTAAAGAAGCGGTAGAAGCCGTAAAGATCTGGGAGGCGGTTAACAGCTGAAAAACTTTTTAAACCTCAAATTTTAACAAATTTTTGCTCAAAAAGGCCCTTTTTTTCATCAAAAGTGTTCGGAAAACATCAGTTTTAACACTTTTTAACAAATTTTAACCGTGTTTTTAATGTGCTTTTTTAGGTTTAAAAAGTATTAAATATTTGATTTTCAAATAACTAATAAAAAAATGGATGCTTTCTGGCTTGCTTTTTCCTTAACCAAACAGCCCGGTTCTCCTTTTTGATGAGGAACCGGGCTGCTGTCTATACAAAGATACGCAATTTAGAGATGCCATTGGGTGACAACTATGAAAGATATAGTTCGAGTACACCTAAAGTTTCATCAGATAAAAAAGCTGAAATAGCATCTCCCATAAAAAGTAATAAATCAGCTATTTCTTTAGTGCTTACATTCCCTGTACGAAGCCAGATAATTTTAGGGGGGAATGAATAAAGATTTTGTAACTCACAAAAATCTTCGTCAAAAGTAAGTATGGTATAATTATTTGTTTTTGCGAATTGCCATATGTTAAGATCAGTCAAACGTGTATGTAGTTTAATTTCATTAGAGGGCAATACTTCCCATTCTGGTAATAACTTTTTAGGCGCCAGGAAATATTTTCATCAGAGATTAAGCGTATCATGCCACTTTTATGGTTCTTTCTTTATTAGCGGCATAAGAAAGACAGGCCAATATATGATCTTCGGTAAGTTGAGGAAAATCATTTAATATGTCCTGATGGCTTAAACCGGAGGCCAGCCACTGCAAAACATCATATACTGTAATGCGGGTACCTTTAATTACCGGTTTCCCGAATCTAATTTCAGCGTTAACTTCAATATATTGTTTGAAATCAATTTGTGACATATTCAAATTTACTTAAATTGTATCAAATTTATTTATGAAAAATTTACTGCTCCTGCTATTTGTCTTACTCCTGTCATCCAAAACATTTGCCCAGCAAACAGATCAGGAGGGTATTAAACAAACCATCAATACCCTGTTTGACGCCATGCGCAAAGGGGATAGCACCCTGTTGCGATCGACTTTTGATCAACATATCGTTTTCCAGAGCGTCGCTAATAAAAAGGATGGCTCGGTGGCTTTGGTGACCGAAAACGCGAATGATTTTATCAGACAGATAGGTACGCCGCATAAGGAAATATACGACGAGCAGGTTACCTACAAGGATATTAAAATTGATGGCGACCTGGCCAGTGTTTGGGCGCCTTACAAGTTCTATGTCGGCAAAACTTTCAGTCACTGCGGTGTAGATGTTTTCCAGCTGATGAAAACCAAGGATGGCTGGAAAATCATTTATATTGTGGATACGCGGAGGAAAGATAATTGCATTTAGTGGTGAGTGGTGAGTTGAGGGTGGTGAGTTATAAAAGAAAGTTCTGGGCCTTGAATTTTGAATATCAGGGTTAAAATGTTGCAACCTGATATTCTCTACTCCAGTCTTCCTACTCACTACTCCCAATTACAACGCCCCCAGTTTCACCATGCCATAAAACAAACCCGTGCAGTGCATGGCCTGGGCTATTTTATTTTCGAGCAGCAGTTGTTTTACTTCGGCGATGGTGTATTCTTCTACGATTAACTCTTCATGAGCATCCAATGACTGATCTTTTACTTTTTTGCCGCCTTTGGCCAGGTAAGTAAAAGTTTGATTGTTGGCGGTTGCCGGGTTGCCGTACACGGTACACAGATGTTCAAAATTATCAAACTGGTAGCCCGTTTCTTCCAGCAGTTCGCGGCGCAGGGCTTCCTCTGGTTTTTCGTCACCGTCGATAACACCACCCGGAGGTTCGAGCGAAATAATTCCGGCAGCATGGCGGTATTGTTTTACCATCAATACTTTATTGTCTTCGGTTATAGCTACGCCGTTAACCCAGTTGCTGTATTCCAATACGTAGTAATCATCAACTATTCGGCCATCGGGCATTTCGCATTTGTCAATCCGCAAGGTAGCCCAGGGGCCTTTATGTATGTAATGTGATGAAAGTAGTTTCCAGGTGAGATCCATTATTTAATTAGTGAATTATTGAGTTAGTGAATTAGTGATGGGGGGAATGTTTAATTAGTGAATTAGCGATTTAGTGAAGTTGGTAGTTAAATTCTGAAAATTAGTTAATTCTGAAAATTCTGATTCAGACAAAAAATCACTAATTCACTAACTCAATAATTCAGTAATTCAAAAAATCACCAGCTGCCACTGGAGCCGCCGCCGCCGAAATCGCCGCCGCCAAAACCACCGAAGCCCCCACTGTCGCCGCCACCACTATCATTACCTCCACCGCTGAAGCCTCCCCAGCCACCACCACCGCTGCCACGACCTAGCAGATTGCCGGCTAAGAACCACCAGAAAGGACTGGCTCCGCCACGGCTACCAATGATCTGGCGACCGCCACCACCGCCACCGCGGTTGCGGAAAATGAGTACGATGATCACAATTACGATGATAATGACAATGAGCACACTGCCGCCACCGCCGCCATTTTGTTTAGCCTGTGGTTTTTTATCGGCCTTGTACTCGCCTTTGGTATATTTAATGATCTGATCTACGCCTGCATTTAACCCGCCGTAGTAGTCGCCCGCTTTAAAGCGTGGGTTAATATCATTCACCCTGATCTCCTGGGTTACAATATCAGGCAATGCACCTTCGGCGCCGTAGCCGGTTTGAATAGTAAGTTTCCTGTCGGCAAGGGCCACCAGAATAAGTATGCCGTTGTTTTTTCCTTTTTGCCCGATACCCCATTTACGACCCAGCGCGGCACCATATTCGGCGATGTCATAGTTCCCTACCGATTTGATCATTACAATAGCGATCTGGGTGGAGGAGGAATCGTTAAAAGCTACCAGTTTACTCTCCAGCCGTTGTTTATCATCGGCAGACAGGGTGTTAGTATAATCGGTAACCAGCGTGTTTGATCGTTCCGGAAAATCCTGAGCAAACACGGCAAAGGCGCACAACACCAGGGTAAAGAACAATATGATTTTTTTGAACATGAGTTTTAAAGGTTAATCGCCATCCATAAAGGCAACGTCATCAGGCAATTCATTGTTATTATCCCCGGTATGCGGAAAATACTTCTGCAACTGTTCGCCGGCAATTTTTAAGCCGGTAACTATGCCCTCTATAATATCGCCATACTTAAAATGCTGCAGCATATCTTCCTTGGTAGCGTCCCAAAAATTGGCCGGTACCACCGAATTGATGCCCGCATCGCCAATAATGGCAAATTTCCGATCTACAGTGGCTACATAAATCAATATGCCATGGCGCAGTTTGGTTTTGTGCATATTAAGCTGGTAAAAATATTTAGCGGCACGATCAAGCACATCTTCGCTGCATTTTTTTTCGATGCATACCCTGATCTCGCCCGAACTGCGGTTCTCGGCTTCCTGTATAGCTTTGCGTATCCGCAGCTGCTCTTCTTCGGTAAATACGGGCATCTTTTTAATTATTGAATTATTGAATTAGTGAATTAGTGAATTACTGAGTAATTGAATTAACGATTAGTGAATTGGTGATCTGGAATGCTTTCCTGAAGCTCAAATCACTAATTCACTAATTCAATAATTCACTAATTAGAATTGAACCTTAGGGGCTTTATCAGCTCCGGGTTCGGCGGTGAAATAGCCTTTTTCGCTAAAGCCAAACATTTTGGCTGTTATATTGGCCGGGAACGAGCGGATCTTGGTGTTAAATTCCTGTACGGAAGCGTTAAAATCCTGGCGGGCTACCTGTATACGGTTTTCGGTACCTTCAATCTGCGCCTGTAAACCCAGGAAGTTTTCGTTGGTTTTTAAGTTAGGATAATTTTCTGTTACCGATAATAAACGACCCAACGCGGTGCTTAATTCACCCTGCGCTGCCTGGAAAGCTTTGATGGATTCCGGGGTAAGCTTGGTAGGGTCAACTTGTACAGATGTTGCTTTGGCGCGTGCTTCAACAACGGCGGTTAAGGTACCTTTTTCAAAATTGGCAGCTCCTTTAACGGTGTTCACCAGGTTAGGGATCAAATCGCTGCGGCGCTGATACTGACTTTGAACGGCCGCCCATTTGGTTTTTACGTTTTCATCCATTTTAACCATGCTGTTATAACTGCATGAGCTTAATGACATTGCCGCCGTTATAATTAATATTACCGAGAATAACTTTTTCATTTTAATTATGCTTTTTAGTGATGTGTTTCAAATTAGATTACAAAAGGCGTACCGTTGTTACAACAGTTAATGGTTATGACAACATGGCAAGATACACATCGCTAAAGATAATCAAAACATTTGTGGTACGCGATTAAAGCATGGAGATGATTTTTTAGGATAGGAAGGACTTTGGGGACGCTAAGAAATAGATTTGTCATACTGAACGCAGTGAAGCATCGGTTATTGAACTTTTCAATTGTAAAACAGATCCTTCGTCCCTCAGGATGACATGTTTTAGGGGGCTTATAAAAAGGGCTGTCAGTCTGAGCCTGTCGAAGACTCGCGCGTAGAGGCCTGCCCACCATGGTTCGACGGAGCTCACCGTGACATCCTTGTTTTATTATTAAATATGCATTTGATTATGGAATAAGCTTTTATGGCTTACTGGTATAAGTTCAGGCGGGTTGCCTGAACTGCGGCGGTGATAAGTGTACGGGTTATGGGATAACCGGGCGGAAAAGGGGGCAGGGTAAGGGCTGATTACCCTGCCAGGCAATGCTGCTCACGCATGGTAAGCTGGCCAATCATGTCTTTTAAAATATTGCGTGCACGGTATAAGGTAGTGCGTGATAACAATTCTGTCATACCCAATGAGCTGCCAATTTCCTGATGGGAGTAGCCCTCAATAGCATACATGCTAAATACAGAACGGTAAGTTTTGGGTAGTTTCTGGATCAGTTTCATCAAATCTTTTGCTTCCAGTCCGTTATCATTGTATGATCTGCTGCCCATAGCCACGCTGTTTTCGGCGGCAAAATCTTCCACCAAAACCATGGGTTTTAATTTGCGGTAGCGTGATATGGCGCAATGTACCATAATACGGCGGATCCATCCTTCCAGGCTGCCCTCGCCACGGTAATTGTTCATGTTTTTGAACATTTTTATAAAGCCTTCCTGTAATATATCCTGTGCTTCGTCTTTATCAGTTGCATAGCGCATGCAAACTGCCAGCATTCTTGGGGCCAATGCCCTGTATAATTGTTCCTGTTGCTTGCGGTCGTTTTTCAAACATCCTTCCCATAGGGTCATCAAGCGGTCTTCGGCGATATTCATTTTGTGTGTTATTTTTATAACGAGCCTATGCCAATACCAATGCCATTTTATAAGTTATTGATTTTCAATTAAATAAATTTTAATGGTCATTTCAAACTGTTCGATAGCGGACGGTTAATGTGCACGGGCGAACAGTTTGGTTTTACATGTTTTAACGGATATCACCCTTTTAGGGGGAGGAGAAAGGGGCCACACCCAACCCTCTCCATCCCGATAGCTATCGGGAGAGAGGGCTTTACTTAACATATTTGACTCCCTCTCCAAAGGAGAGGGCTGGGGTGAGGCCTTTTTTCCTTACCTTTGCACAGCTCCGGGATAAAAACCTGGCAATTATCATGATCAAAGAAGTAGAAATAGTATGCCCGCCCGGGCAGCAGGAAGATGAAGCCGTAATAACCCGTTTGGCGGCGGCTTCTCTGAATATTCAACCCCAAAAAGTTTCGGCAGTAAAAGTTTTAAAACGATCCATAGATGCGCGTGGTCGCAAGGTGGTTTACCGCATGCAGTTGCGGGTGTTTTTGGATCAGCCTTATCAGCCCGAAATATTTACCGTTAATTATCCTGATGTGCAGTTTGGCAGGCCCGTTATTATTGTAGGCGCCGGTCCCGCAGGGATATTCGCGGCGCTGCAATGTATCCAGTCGGGATTAAAGCCCATTATTGTAGAACGTGGTAAGGACGTAAAACAGCGCCGGCGGGATTTGGCCAATATTAACAAGCAAGGCCTGGTAAATCCCGAATCAAATTATTGTTTTGGCGAAGGAGGGGCTGGAACTTACTCGGATGGTAAACTATATACCCGGTCTACCAAACGTGGCGATGTAAACCAGGTGCTGGAAATGTTTGTAGCGCATGGTGCCGAGGAGAATATATTGATAGATGCCCGGCCGCACATCGGCACCAATAAACTACCGCAGATCATCACCGCCATGCGCGAAACCATATTGAATGCCGGCGGCGAGATATTGTTTGATACCAAAGTGACCAGCTTACTGGTAGAATTTGGCAAAATAAAAGGCGTAAAACTGGCCAATGGCGAAAAACTGACGGCCGATGCGGTAATACTGGCTACGGGCCACTCTGCACGCGATGTTTTTGAAATGCTGCATCATCAACATATATTGATTGAGGCTAAGCCTTTTGCATTGGGGGTGCGGATAGAACATCCCCAGGAAATTATCGACCGGGCCCAATACCATTGTGAATATCGCGGCCCTGATCTGCCGCCATCCTACTACAACCTGGTGGAGCAGGTGGACGATAGGGGCGTATTTTCCTTTTGTATGTGTCCCGGCGGTATCATTGCCCCCTGCGCAACGGAACCGAATGAAATTGTGGTGAACGGCTGGAGCCCATCTAAACGGAACAACCCTTTTGCCAACTCGGGAACTGTAGTGCAGATCAATATGGAAGATGTGGCCGGTGATGACAACGATCCTTTTAAAATGCTGCGCTTTCAGCAGGAGATTGAGAAAGCAGCTTTTGTGGCAGGAGGTGGTAACCTGGTAGCTCCGGGTCAGCGTATGGTTGATTTTGTGGAGGGGCGTTTGTCGCGAGATCTGCCGGAAAACTCCTACCTGCCCGGAACCAAAAGTACCGAGTTGAAAGAAATACTGCCTTTATGGATCCATAAGCGGCTGCAAAAAGCGCTGCCAGCCTTTGGCAGAAAGATGAAAGGTTATTATACAAATGAAGCTATATTAGTAGGAGTGGAGTCGCGTACATCATCGCCGGTAAAAGTTCCACGCGATAAGGAAACACTGCAGCACCCGCAGGTTCAGGGTTTGTTTCCTTGTGGCGAGGGCGCCGGTTACGCGGGTGGCATTATTTCTGCGGCAATTGATGGCATCAACTGCGCTTTGGCAACTTTAAAAATATTAGCATGAGTACCTCTGAAAATCTTTCGCACGAATTGCAAAATGTACTGTCGGGCGATCCCTGGTATGGTTCGCCGGTTTATACTATATTAAAAAGTGTCAACTTTGAAACCGCGTACGAAAAGCCGCCGGGCTCAATACATAATATAGCCGAAATAGTGCTCCACATGATTGCCTGGACAGAAGAGGTGATGGATAGGATGAACGGCCTGCCATCGGGCCTGCCCACCAGTGGCGACTGGCCACCTATAGGCAAACCTGACGAACAAAAATGGCAGAATTATGTTGAAGATTTGAAACTGGTTAACGTAAATTTGATTGGCATCATCCAAAACTTCCCTCCGGATCAATGGAATGAGCCAACAAACGACGAAAGGAACCGCGAACAGGGAACCGGTGTTACCTATGAAGAACTGATCAACGGATTGATACAGCATCATATCTATCACTCGGCCCAGATAGCGTTACTAAAAAGGATAATTAATGGCTGATAAAAAAACATTGGTATTGGGCGCTACGCCTGATCCCAGCAGATACGCCTACCTGGCCTCTAACAGACTGGTAAGCAAAGGACACACCATCGTAAATGTAGGGATAAAAACGGGTGAGGTAGCTGGTGTACCCATCGAAAAGCCCGAAATCATCCATCACGATATTGATACGGTAACCTTATATGTGGGGCCGCAACATCAACCGGAACTATATAACTATATATTAGATACTCATCCGAAGCGAATTATTTTCAACCCAGGTACCGAAAACTCCGAGCTGCGCCGTCTGGCTAATGAAAAAGGTATCCAGACAGAGAATGCCTGCACGCTGGTGCTGTTATCTATAGATGGGTATTGAGCCCCCCAGCCCCCTGAAGGGGGAACTCTTAGCGGGTTACTTGTCAGAACTACGATTTTCATGATTAAGGGATTACTATGATTTTTTGGAGTGGTTAATGAAAATCGTGGTAATCCCTTTATCTGTTTAATCCCGGTTCAGACAAAAGCACCCGGCTCATCAAAAGCTCCCCCTTCAGGGGGCTGGGGGGCTCGGGGCCTGACTTATAATCCTGATCTCTTTAGGATAGTAATTATTAATCCTATTGGGTAATAATTTAGCCCAACCCATGGCCTGGCTTTGAAAGGTCATCAAACTCCAGCCTTTTTGGGTAGGGTTCAGGTCGATATTATCCCGGCGCAGGTATTGGATAGCCTGATCATAGTTAAGTTCGGTTTGTAAAACTGCATCCTTATTAATAATAGTGCTCAGGGCCAGTTCATGGTCGGGTATCAGATCTTTGCCCATCAGCTGACCTACGCGTACGCCAGATTTTTTGAGATACAGGTGGCGTTGCAAAATATTCAGACTTTCTTTATGTGCGCGGTTAATGACCAGCCAATCATCATTTACTTTAAAATAATAGAAACTTTCGGGGTTATGGAGATAGGTCTTTACCTGGTCAATTTCCTTGCTGCTTATTTTTTGCTGCATATTGTTTTTAAAGTTGCCCAACTCGCCTGTATTGTTTCTCTTGCGCAGGCAGGAGGCAAACAAACCTTCGCCCTTTACCTGGCCTGGATAAAAGCGGTAACCCCATGCTTTTTGCTGCGCCGATTCGGTTTCCACAATACCCCACTCCTTATATATAGTTATACGGATGCTTTCCAGATCGAATTCCTGGCAAAGCCAATCCAGTATATCCTCGTTTTCCTGGTGCGAGTAGGAGCAGGTACTATATATAAGGTAACCATCCTCGTTTAAGGCGGGGAGTATATCGGCCAAAATCCGTTCCTGCCGTTGATGACAGAGATTGACGTTGGCTTCAGACCACTCGTTCATCGCCTGCGGATCTTTGCGAAACATGCCCGAGCCAGAGCAGGGGGCATCAACCAGGATAATATCAAAAAAGCTTTTGAGCCGGCCAATGTCTTTAGGGTCGTTATTACTCACGATGACGTTGCTTTGGCCCCATCGGCTCAGGTTATCTGTTAATATAGGTACACGCGTTTTAATGATCTCGTTTGCCACCAGCAGATCATCAGCCCCGATAGCCGAATTAAGCAGGGTGCTTTTACCGCCCGGCGCCGCGCAAAGATCAAGCACTTTGATAGGTTGCTCCTTATTTTGCCTGATGTGTTTCATGATATGATCAATAAACATCGACGATGCCTCCTGTACATAATAACATCCGGCATGAAAAAGAGGGTCAAAAGTGAAGGACGGACGGGTATCTAAATAAAAACCATCGGCACACCAGGGCACTTGCGCGCTTGTTTTTAAGGCCGAGGGTTTAAATGGATTTAATCTTATAGAGGTAGGCGCCTCAGAATTTTCATGGGCTTTAATAAAATTTTGCTCATCAAATCCACTTTCTGCGCTTAAAGAGGCCAGGAAGTTTTCGGGAAATGGGTGGTTGTTCATATACTTTTCAAATATACAAATTAGGTAAATGCTATTATTATAGGATAAAGAAGGCTTGTTACGACAGAATTTAGGGTTAGTTTACAGACAGTTGTAAAATAGTTTTAATTATTTCAAAATTTCTCTTGGAAGGGATGTGTTTTTCTCTGTACATTTGTGACCGCTTAAGGAAAAAGGGCGTTGTTTTTTGAAGATTTAGCGAATAAAAAAAAGTTTAAAAAAGTGAAAATTTCACTTGATAAATTAAAATAAGTTTCGCACCTTTGCAGCCCGCTGAGGAGGAAGAGAAAATGGAAAGAGAGGCGGTCAAAACTTAGAATAAAAAAAAGAAAAAAAAGTTTTGGAAAATAGAAAAAGGTTTCTACCTTTGCACTCCCGA
>Ga0209437_100234_pt1 | contig 92856 bp, 82 predicted proteins | sample AraplaL_Cvi_mTSA_FD_184266 | JGI IMG/M metagenome (GOLD analysis project Ga0209437, IMG submission 184266) | Arabidopsis root microbial communities from the University of North Carolina, USA - plate scrape CL_Cvi_mTSA (SPAdes) (version 2) | ecosystem: Host-associated > Plants > Roots > Endosphere...
CATCACGACTTGGCCTTTTCAGTGGCCGGCTTGCTTTCCTTGTCCTTCGGCGCAGCGGTCTCGGCCGCCACCGAAACTTCGTCGCCTTCGGCCACGGAGTCCGACGGATTGAGGATCAGACGCTCGTCGCCGTTGATGCCTTCGAGCACCTCCACGGTCTGACCGAAATTGCGGCCCAGCTGCACGCGCTTGAGGCGGATCTTGTTGTTGGCGTCGACCGACGCCACCATCGCGCCGTCGCGACGGAACAGCAAGACGTCGGTGGACACCACCAGCGCGCCGCTCGGCTTGAGCGGCAAGGCCACCTGCACGAACGCGCCCGGCATCAGCGCGCCATCCGGATTCGGCAGCGACACTTCGACCTGCATGGTGCGCGTGGTGGTATCGATCGAGGCGGCGGTGCGCGCCACCTTGCCGTCGAACTTCTGACCGCGCAATTCGGCTTGCGTGACGACCACTTTCTGACCCTGCTTGATCAGGTTGGAATACGACTGCGGCACGTTGATGTAGACGCGCAGCGGATCGGTCTGCGACAGCATGAACAACGCGCGTGCCGCACCGCCGCCCGCGCCCGGATCGACCAGGTCGCCGACGTCGACGTTGCGGCGCGTGATCACGCCGGCGAATGGCGCGACGATGCGCTTGAAGCCTTCCACCTGGCGCAGGCGTTCGACGTTGGCGTCGGCGGCGGCGAGGTTGGAGCGCGCCTGTGCGAAGCCGCTGCGGCGTTCATCGAGTTCCTGTTGCGAGACCGCATCCTTCTTGCGCAGCGCCTCCCAGCGGTCGACCGTGCTTTTGGCCAGCTCCAGGCTGGATGCTGCCTGCTGACGCGCGGCCACGGCCTGCGACAGTTGCTGGTCGATTTCCGGCGTGTCGAGTTCAGCCAGCAGCTCGCCCTTTTCGACGCGGGCGCCGATGTCCTTGTGCCAGCGTTTCAGGTAACCGCCGGCGCGCGCCGAGATCGGCGACTGCACATAGCCTTGCAAGGTGCCGGGTAGCGACAGCGTATGGCCGGTGTCGCTGCTCCTGGCGACCGCCGTCTTGACGTATTGCCGGGCGCGCTCGGTGGTACCGGCTTGCAGTTCGCGCGCGTTGAACACGCGGCTGATCACGGTGCGCGCGGCGCCGACGGCCAGCAGCACCAGCACGATGATGACGATGAGACGGGTGCGGCGCACGATCTGCCGGCGCTTCAACAGCTCTCCAGCCTCGCCCGGGTCGAGGGGATGGATGCCGAGTTGGGAATGACGTTCTTGCGACATTGCTTCAAATCTCCTGTTACGGCTGCTGAGGCTGAGGCGGCTGGTCGGCCGGTCCGTGCCCGTGTTGCCGGCGCGCTTCTTTGCGGCGCGCCAGTCGTTGGTGAACGCCCGCGAAAACGACGGGAACGAAGAATAAAGTAGAGATGGTGGCAAAGATCAGGCCGCCGATCACGGCGCGTCCGAGCGGCGCATTCTGTTCCGCGCCTTCGCCCAGGCCAAGCGCCATCGGGATCATGCCGATGATCATCGCCAGCGCCGTCATCAGCACCGGCCGGATGCGCGTGGCGCCGGACTCGAGCGCAGCGGCCAGCGGCGTGGCGCCCTCTTCGCGGCGCTGACGTGCAAACGACACGATCAGAATACTGTTGGCGGTCGCCACCCCCATGGTCATGATGGCCCCGGTCAACGCCGGCACCGACAAGGTGGTGCCGGTGATGAACAGCATCCAGGCGATGCCGGCCAACGCGGCAGGCAAGGCGGCGATGATGATGGCCGCATCGATCCACGACTGGAAGTTCACCACCACCAGCAAATACACCAGCACGATCGCCATCGCCAGGCCGACGCCCAGACCGATGAACGAGGACTGCATGGTCTGCACCTGGCCGCGCACGGCGATCTGGCTGCCGCGCGGCAGCTTCGGACGCATTTCCGCCACCAGCTTTTCGACCTTGCCGGCGACGCTGGCCAGGTCGGTGCCCTGCACGCTGACGTAGACGTCGATGGCCGGCAGGATGTTGTAGCGCGAGGAGATCGCCTGCTGGCGAGCCGGTTTGACTTCGACCAGGTTGCCCAGCAACTGCGTATTGGTCGGCGCGCCGGTCGCGGTGGCGGCGCCGCCTGTTCCCACCGGAATGTTGAGCAGCGCGTCGAGCGAATCGACACGGTATTGCGGCGACTGTACGGCGACGTTGTAGACCACACCGTTCTGCGGATTGAGCCAGAACGCCGGCGTCGTCTGCGAACTGCCGGACAGCGCGATCAGCACGTTCTGGCCGACGTTGGCGGCGGACAGGCCGAACTGCTGCAAACGCGTGCGATCCATCTGCATGTCCAGCGCCGGACCGTCGAGACGTTGATGCACGTGGGCGTCGACCGCGCCGGGAATCTGACGAATCTGCTTGGTCAGCTGCGCGGCCAGTTCTGCATTCTGCTGCAAATTGGGACCAGTGAATTGCACGTCGATCGCAGCGGGCAAGCCAAAATTCAGGATCTGCGTGACGATGTCGGCCGGCTGGAAGAAGAATTCGATGCCGGGGAAGCGCTTGGGCAATTCGGCGCGCAGCAGGCTGACCAGTTGTTCGGTCGGACGATGGCCCTCGTGCAGCGACATCAGGATTTCGCCGTCGAGCGTGCCGATGGTGCCGGCGTTGCTGTACGAAAGATTGATACCGCTGTTCGGAACGCCGATGTTGTCGAGGATGGTTTCCAGTTCGTCGGCCGGGATCATTTCGCGAATGACGGATTCGACCTGGTCGGCGGCGCGCGCCGTTTCCTCGATGCGGGTGCCGGTCGGCATGCGCATGTGCAGGCGGATCTGCCCGCCGTCAACGTTGGGGAAGAAGTCGCGGCCGAGGAAGGGATACAACAGGCAGGACAAGACGCAGAAACCAAGGAAGGCCAGCGCGAAGCGGCGGCGGTGCGACAGCAGCGACGACAGCACCAGCGTGTAGGCGCGCCGCACGTGTTCGAAGCGGCTGTCGAAGCCGCGGTACAGGCGTTGCAGCAGGCTCGGTTTGCCACCAAGATTTTGACCTTCGGCGCCATGAACATCGCCCATCAGCAGCATCACCAGCGTCGGCACCAGCGTGCGCGAGAGGATGTAGGACGCCGCCATCGCAAACACCACCGCTTCGGCCAGCGGCACGAACAGGAAGCGCGCCACGCCCGACAGGAAGAACATCGGCACGAACACGATACAGATACACACGGTCGACACGAAAGCCGGCACGCCGATTTCGCCGGCGCCGACGATGATGGCGTCATGCAGCGGCTTACCCATGTGCATGTGGCGCTCGATGTTTTCGATGGTCACGATGGCCTGGTCGACCAGGATCCCGACCGAGAGCGCGAGGCCCCCCAGTGTCATCAGATTGAGCGTCTCGCCGAGCATGTAGAGGATCAGGATCGACGTCAGGATGGACAGCGGAATCGTCAGTGCGATGATCAGCGTGCTGCGCCAGTTGCCGAGGAACAGCAACACCATCGCAGCCGTCAGGCCGGCGGCGATCAGCGCTTCGGCGACCACGCCCTTGACCGCTGCCTTGACGAACAGCGACTGGTCGAACAGCGGCGTGATCTTGACGTCGGCCGGCATGGTCTGCTGCGCTTGCGGCAGCAATGCGCGCAGGTTGTTGACGATGTCCAGCGTGGAGGCGCCGCCGTTCTTGAGCACCGACAGCAACACGCCGCGCACGCCATCCTGGCGCACCACGTTGGTCTGCGGCGAGAAGCCGTCGCGCACATAGGCGACGTCCTTCAGATAAGTGGTGGCGCCGTTGCTGGTGCGCACCGGCAGGTCATTGAGACCGGCTACCGCTTCCGGCGAGCCGTTCATCTTGATGGTGTATTCAGTGGCGCCGAACTTGGCAGTGCCGGACGGCAGGATCAGGTTTTGCGTATTGACGGCGTTGACCACGTCGACCGGCGACAGGCCGCGCGCCTGCAACGCCTGGGTGTCGAGGTCGACCGAGATGAGGCGGGTCTTACCGCCGTAAGGGAACGGTACGGCGACGCCGGGGATCGTGATCAGCTGCGGACGCAGCGTGTTGACGGCGGCGTCGAACAGCGATTGCTCGGGCAGGGTCGGGCTCGACAGCGCCAGTTGCATGACCGGGATGCTTGACGCGGAATACTTGATCACCAGCGGCGGCGTGATGCCGGGCGGCAGCTGGCGCAATTGCGACTGCACCGAGGCGACCGTTTGCGCGATGGCGTTCTGGATGTTGGCGGTCGGCTGGAAGAACACCTTGATGACGGCCACGCCGGCCAGCGATTGCGATTCGATGTGCTCGATGTCGCTGACCACGGTGGTCAGGCCGCGCTCATTCTGGGAGGCGATGCGCTGGCCCATTTCCTGGGCGGACAGGCCGTTGTAGTTCCAGATGATACTGATCACCGGGATATTGATTTCCGGGAAAATGTCCGTCGCCATTTTCATGAGGACGAGCGGCGTGGACAACACGATCAGCATCGCCATCACAATAAAGGTGTAAGGGCGACGCAGCGCCAACTCGACCATTGACATGTACTTTGGTTCCCTGAAATAAGACTTTTATTATACTCAGAATAATTTGCCGTAAAGCCACTACTCTTGGGCTATCCAGCCCTTTTCTGCTTATTTACCACGCTTCTGCAGCCCACCGGCAAAAGCCTTACCATGGCATCCCATCCCTCGAAGAGTCCCATGGAAGCCCTGCGCACCCGCATCGAAGCCAGCGTCATCAGCATCAGCCGCCCGCCCGGCAGCCCCGACTTCCGCCTGCCTAAAGGAGATCCCGGCCTGTTCGGTCCGGATTCTGCCTGCTGGCAAGTGCACAGCGACTTCACTTCAATGCTGATCGGCGGCGTCAGTGCTCTGTTGTTGCAGATGCTGCACCCGCTGCCGCTGGCCGGCGTGTGGGATCATTCCACATTTCAGCAAGACATGCTTGGCCGCTTGCGCGGCACCGCTCAGTTTATCGCGGGGACGACCTTCGGCAACAGCGCCGATGCCGAACGCCTGATCGAACGCGTGCGTCGCATCCACGCCAGCGTGCGCGGCGTTGCGGCCGACGGTCGCGCTTATGCCGCCGACGATCCGGCCCTATTGACCTGGGTACATGCAGCGGAGGTGTGGTGCTTCCTGCGCGCGTACGTGCGCTATCGCAATCCGGACTTCAGCCTGGCGATGCAGAATCGCTACCTCGATGAAATCGCGCTGGTCGCCGAGAAGCTCGGCGCTATCGATGTGCCGCGCAATCTGAAGGACCTGGAGAGTTATATCGAAAGCATGCGCCCGCAGCTGCACTGCGAAGAACGCACGCTCAAGACGGTGCAGCTGGTGTTGAATGCACCGGCGCCGAATGCACTGGCGCTGCCGTTTACGCGTCTGATGACGCGCGCCGGCGTGGACTTGCTGCCGGACTGGGCCAAACTGCAATTGGGAATGACGCCGCTGCGACCGCTGCAGCAGGCGCTGCTGCTTCACGCGGTCGGCCTGGCGGCAAAGCCGGTGCGCTGGGCGGTGCGTCAGAGTTCGGCCCAACTGGCGCGCGAACGCATGGCAGGTTATTGAATCTTCACTCAATCATCTGCGGCGGCAGTTCAGCAGGGACCGGTGACGCCGGTCGGCGATCCAATGCCGAGATGATCCGGAGATCATCCTTCCTTCATATCGACGCCAATGAAATCCATGCCTGCTCCTTGTCAACCTCATCCCATGCCGGGATCCACAGCCTGGCATAGGCTTCGACATCGGGCCTGACTCTCTCACCGGCATTTTGCTCTTGCACGGCGGTGGCCATGGCCGCCGCCACACGTTGTGCGACGCGCGGTCCCATGACGGGATCCCTGAGCAATGCTTCGAGTTGCTGCAGCAAGACGACGGCGGGACTGACTGCCGGGCTCATGATACGGCGCTCATAATACGGGGCTCATAACGGCTCTCCCATGCGCATGCGTCCATGCGCGGTGATACCTGTTGAAGCGGACGAGGTCCGGCGGCGACCGGCGTGTTGACGGTGCCGACGGACCTCATGCGTTGCTGCGCAAAAGCAGGAACAGCGCTTAGCCGTTGCGGAAGATGAAGCTGTAGGCATTCAATGCCGGCACGCCGCCCAGATGGGCATACAGGACCTTGGAGCCGGCCGGGAATTCGCCCAGGCGGACCTTTTCGATCATGCCGTGCATCGACTTTCCTTCATATACCGGGTCGGTCAGGATACCTTCGGTGCGCGCACACAGACGGATCGCTTCGAGCGTACCGTCATTCGGCAAACCGTATTCCGGGCCGCCGAAGCGGGTGTCGAGCACCACGTCTTTTTCGGTGATGTCGTAGTTCAGTTCCACCAGGCCGGCGGTGTTCTTTGCAATGCGCAGGATCTGATCGAAGGTCTGCTGCGGCTTGGCCGACGCGTCGATGCCGATCACGCGGTCGGCGCGACCGTCGGCGGCAAAACCCACCACCATGCCGGCTTGCGTGCTGCCGGTGACGGCGCAGGTAACGATGTAGTCGAACTTGAAGCCGAGCTCTTCTTCCTGCTGGCGCACTTCTTCGGCAAACGCGACGAAGCCGAGGCCGCCTTTCGGATGCTCAGAGCAACCGGCGGGAATCGGATACGGTTTACCGCCACTCTGGCGCACGCTTTCCATCGCATCTTCCCAGCTCTTGCGAATGCCGATGTCGAAACCGGCCGCATCCAGACGCACATCGGCGCCCATGATGCGCGACATTTCAATATTGCCGACGCGGTCGTAGACGGCATCCGAATAATTCACCCAGTTCTCTTGCACCAGTACGCACTTCAGACCGAGATGCGCCGCCACCGCCGCCACCTGGCGCGTCTGGTTCGACTGGATGCCGCCGATCGACACCAGTGTGTCGTAGCCACCTTCCAGCGCTTCCGGAATCAGGTATTCCAGCTTGCGCGTCTTGTTGCCGCCGAAGGCAAGGCCGCTGTTGCAATCCTCACGCTTGGCATACAGCTCGACTTTGCCTCCCAAGTGGGCGCTCAGGCGTTTCAGCGGTTGGATCGGCGTCGGGCCGAAGGTCAGTGGATAGCGGGCGAATTTCTTCAGATTCATGTGTGCAGCTCCTAAAGTGGGGACGGGGATCCAGGCATCGAAACTCGCGAACAAAGACGGCATGTGGGGCCTCTTGATACTGGAAATCGAGGTGACGCTGGCATTCATTTTAGGAATTAACGCGCAAACCAGGGTTGCAAACTTGGGATATTATTTGGAGGGTAATATTCATGATCAAGGTTTATTATTATTTTTATTTTGAAAAGTTGAATATGAGAGCAACAAAATTGCGCAGCAAGAGCGCCGCCACCGAATCCTTCAACGACACACTCGATCGCACCGACCGCGCCATTCTCAAGCTGCTCCAGCGCGATGCTTCGATTTCGAACGTGGCGCTGGCGGCCCGGGTCAACCTCAGCGCGCCGGCCTGCCTGCGACGCGTCGAGCGACTCAAGGAACTTGGCCTGATCAAGGGAATTGTGGCGCTGCTCAATCCGCGCGCCCTGGATGCCGGCACGCTGGTGATGATCGGCGTGGTGCTCGATCGCTCCACGCCGGAGTCGTTCACGGCGTTCGAAAAAGCCGTGCAAAAGGTGTCGGGTTGCCTCGAGTGTCACGTCGTCACCGGCGAGTTCGACTACTTCATGCTGGTGCGCACCAAGGACAACGACAGCTTCAACCGCCTGCACGCAGAACAATTACTGTATCTGCCCGGCGTGCGCCAGGTACGCACCTTCATGGTGATCAAGGAAGTGCTGTCGACCACGCAGCTGCACTTGTGAGTGCGGGCTGAGCTAGTCCTTGTTCAATTCGGCTAACAGGTAATCAAGGAAAATCTCCACAATGCGCGGCAAGGTGCGGCCCGACAGCGTCTGCACTTCGACGTAGCGTCCATCCAGCGCGCGGTCGCGGATCGGCACCATGGTCAACACATCCTGGCGATAGCGCACCGTCACTTCACCGGTCAGCGAAAGCGCATCGCCTTCCAGCAGATAGTTGTGCAGCGTCTGGATATAGTTGCTGGTCAATGCCGGCTCGAACACCAGTTGCTGCCGGCTGCAAGCCAGATCGAACAATTGCCGCAGCGTGGTGTCCTGATCGGGCAGCGCCAGCGGATAAGGGCGCAGCTGCGACAGCGTGACGCTCTTGAAGCGGCTCAACGGATGACCGTTTCGCATCAATAGCAACACCGGTGCGGGCTGCTGATGCACGATCTTGATGTCCGGCTCCGGCAGCCGGTTGAAGGTCACGCCGATGTCGGCATTGCCGTCGCGCACCTGGCGCGAGACCATGGCCGGCGGCCCCACATAGACCTGAAACCGGATGGCCGGATATTTTTGCTGAAAGCTGCGGATCAGACGCGGCAAGAAGTCGATGCCGAAACCTTCCGACGCCGCCAGGCGGATGCGCCCGCTGCGCAAACCCTTCAGCGCCAGCAGGTCGGCTACCACGCGATCGGCCTCCAGCGTCACCTTTTGCGCATGCGCCGCCAGCATCTCCCCGCCCGCACTGAGCACCATGCCGCGCGGCCGGCGCTCGAACAGCACGGTGTCGAGCAAGGCCTCCAGGCTGCTGATCTGGCGACTGATGGCCGAACTCGCGACATTCAGGCGTTGCGACGCTTCGGCGATCGAACCGCAACGCACCACTTCCAGGAAGTAGCGCAACGCTGTGTCCTGCAGATATTGAGATTTCATGACTTGCCTTTTGTACACGGAATAGCGGGACAGGATGGCCCCTTTTCATAGTAAGCAAAAATCCTGCCTTCTCATCCCGGCAACGCTGGCTTAGAAATTCTCTAATTGTTGCATTGCCGCGATCGACCTAGTATCCATTTCATGTCCTTGTGCAACGCCGTTGTGCAACGCCGTTGTGCAACGTCGTTGTTTCCTCAAACACTTCAGTTGGAAGGTCAGCAATGAACGCGAAGAAGAACATGATGCAGAAATCCTGGACCGGGCGAGTGCGTGGCGCCCTGCTGTTGGCGGGAGCCGCCGCAGGGGTAACGCTGGCGACGCCGGCGCTGGCCAACAAGGCCAACGACACGCTGGTCTACGCGTCCGACAGCGAAGTGGAAAACATCAGCCAGTATCACAACAACCTGCGCGAAGGCGTCATCCTCGCGCATCTCATCTGGGACACGCTGATCTATCGCGACCCCAAGAGCGGCGACTACAAACCGCAGCTGGCGACCGCCTGGAAATGGGAGTCACCGACCGCGCTGGTGCTGGATCTGCGCCAGGGGGTGCAATTTCAGAACGGCGACAAGTTCAGCGCCGACGATGTCGTGTTTACTTTCAACTACGTCGTCTCGAATGAATCCAAGGCCGTCACGCGCCAGAACACGGACTGGATCAAGAGCGCCGAAAAGCTCGGCGACTACAAGGTGCGCATCAACCTGAAGCAGGCTTTCCCGGCCGCACTGGAGTACCTGTCCGGTCCGTTGCCGATTTATCCGGGCGCGTATTTCAAGAAGGTCGGCCTTGAGGGCTTTTCCAAGGCGCCGATCGGAACCGGTCCGTACAAGACCACCAGCGTGACCCCCGGACAAGGCGTCACGCTGGTGAAAAATACCAACTACTTCAAGGACAGTCCGCAAGGACAGCCCAAGATCGGCAACATCAAGTTCGTCGTCATTCCTGATCCGGAAACCCGCTCCGCCCAGCTGATGACCGGCGCCGTCGACTGGATCTGGCGCGTGCCCGCGGATCAGGCCGAGTCGTTCAAGAGCATGCCCAAGGTCACCGTGCAAAGCGGCGAGACCATGCGGGTGGGGTTTCTGACCATCGACGCGCCCGGCTCATCGTCGCCCAACTCGCCGTTCAGGGACTTGCGCGTACGCCAGGCCATCAATTACGCAATCAATCGCAAAGGCATCGCCGACAACCTGGTGCGCGGCGGCAGCAAGCCGATTTACACCGCATGCTTCCGTACCCAGTTCGGTTGCGACGCCAAGGTCGCGATCAACTATGAATACAACCCGGCCAAGGCAAAGGAATTGCTCGCCGCCGCCGGCTTCCCGAACGGCTTCGACACCGATATTTATGCCTATCGCGAGCGTGAATTTGCCGAGGCCATCATCGGCGACCTGCACAAGGTCGGCATCCGCGCCCGCCTGCACTACATGAAATACGCGGCGTTGCAGGTCGAGTACCGCAACGGCAAGACGCCGCTGACTTTCCAGGCCTGGGGCTCGTTCTCGATGAATGACACCTCGGCATTTGCAGGCGTGTTCTTCAAGGGCGGCAGCGACGACATCACCAAGGATCCGCAAGTGCGCCAATGGCTGGAAACCGCCGATAGCTCAACCGATCCGGCAGTGCGCAAGGTCAATTACTCGAAGGCGCTGGAGTCGATTTCCAAACAAGCATTCATGGCGCCGCTGTTTTCCTATTCGACCTTTTACGCCTACAACTCGCAGCTGAAGTTCCAGGGCTATCCGGATGAGTTGCCGCGCTTTTACGAAGCCAGCTGGAAGTAATCCCGCCATGGCGGATGGCAGCTGCTGTCCGCCCGGCCAACGTGAAGAGGGCTTGCCGCCATGCTGATCTATCTCTTGCGCCGCCTTGCGATTGCCCTGTGCGTCGCCGTAACGGTGTCCATCGTCAGTTTTTCGCTGCTGCACATGTCGGGCGACCTGGCCACGGCGATTGCGGGACCTGAAGCCAGCGCGGCGCAGGTGGACGCGATACGTGTTCAGTTCGGCCTCGACCGACCGATGATGACGCAGTATTTCGACTGGCTGAGCAATGCCATGCATCTGGATTTCGGCAAGTCCTTCTACTTCCAGGGACCGGTCATGGAAATGGTGGCCGAGCGCCTGCCGATCACCATGAAACTCGGCGGCATCGCCCTGCTGCTGGCCGTCACGGTCGCCATTCCGCTCGGCGTGCTGGCGGCGATTTATCGCGACACCTGGCTGGACCGCGTCGCGCTGGTGATCGCGGTGGTGGGACAGGCCATGCCCAGCTTCTGGTTCGGCCTGAGCCTGATCCTGATTTTTTCCGTCTCGCTGCACTGGTTGCCCGTGGCCGGCAACGAAAGCTGGGAACATTTTGTGCTGCCGGCCATCGCGCTTGGTTACTACGCCATGCCCGCGATGATGCGGCTCACCCGCGCCGGCATGCTCGAGGTGCTCGGTTCCGACTACATCCGCACCGCACGCGCCAAAGGCCTCAGCAAAGGCAAAGTGATCTTCAAGCATGCGCTGCGCAACGCCGTCATCCCGGTGGTGGCGCTGGCAGCCGTCGAACTCGGCTTCATGCTGGGCGGCTCGGTGGTGATCGAATCGGTCTACTCGATGCAAGGACTCGGCCAGCTTGCCTGGGACGCCATTTCACGCAACGACTATCCGGTGGTGCAGGCAGTGGTGCTGATCATCGCCATGTTTTACATCGGCCTGACCTTCCTGGCCGACGTCATCAACGCGCTGCTCGACCCGCGCATCCGCACCCGCTGAGGAATCGCCATGACGACCATTTCCACTCCCACCTTGCCTGCCGGCCCCGTCGGCGGCCTGCTGCAGGGCGCGCTCAAACCGGTGCCGCTGTGGCGCCGCAAGCTCAATCGCATGCTTGGCCACCGCGGCCTGGTGCTGGGCGCATTCATCCTCGCCGTGATCGTGCTGGCGGCATTGTTTGCACCGCTGCTGGCGCCGCATGACCCTTACGATCAGAACGTCGCGCAACGCCTGATCCCGCCGGTCTGGAATGCGCAAGGCAGCTGGGAGCACATACTCGGCACCGACAAGCTCGGCCGCGATTACCTGAGCCGCCTGATCCATGGCGCACGCGTGTCGCTGATCATCGGCTGCGCCGCCGCGCTGATCTCTGGCGTGATCGGCACCACGCTGGGTGTGCTGGCCGGCTACTTCGGCGGCCGCGTCGATGCGCTGATCAGCTACATCATCACCACGCGGCTGTCGATGCCGGTGGTGCTGGTGGCGCTGGCAATGGCATCGCTGGTGGGCGGTTCGCTCAAGGTAGTGATCATCCTGCTCGGCCTGCTGCTGTGGGACCGCTTCGCCGTGGTCACGCGTTCGGCCACGCAACAACTGCGCGATGCCGAATTCATCGCGGCGGCCAAGGCCATCGGCGCGTCGACGCCGTACATCCTGGTGCGCGAGATCCTGCCCAACATCATGAGCGCGCTGATCGTGGTGATCACGCTGGAAATGGCGCACGCAATCCTGCTGGAAGCGACCTTGTCGTTCCTCGGCCTCGGCGTGCAACCGCCGACGCCGTCGTGGGGGCTGATGGTCGCGGAAGGCAAGTCCTACATGTTCTTCAAGCCCTGGGTGATCGTCATCCCGGGCCTGGCGTTGGCGCTGCTGGTGCTGGCCATCAACCTGGTCGGCGACGGTTTGCGCGACGTCAACGCGCCCGACGGCCGCAACTGAAAGAGGCAAGCATGAGCGTCCTGTCCGATGTCTTACTTGAAGTAAAGAACCTGCGTGTCGACCTGCCGACCGAGAACGGGCTGTTGCACGCCGTGCGCGGCATCGACTTCCATGTCAGGCGCGGTGAAATGCTGTGCCTGGTCGGCGAATCCGGTTGCGGCAAGTCGATGACCTCGCTGGCGCTGATGGGACTGTTGCCGCGCAAGGCCGTCTGTACGGCAGACCGTCTCGCATTCGATGGCGTGGAGTTGGGAGGTCTGCCGGAAAAGCAGCTCAACCAATTGCGCGGCCAGCGCATGGCGATGATCTTCCAGGAGCCGATGACCTCGCTCAACCCGGCTTATACACTCGGCAACCAGCTGTGCGAAGCGATGCTGGAACGCCCGGGAGTTACCCGCGCCGAGGCGCGCGAGCGCGCCATCTATCTGCTGCACCGGACCGGCATCAGCAACGCCGAAGACCGCCTGCGCCAATATCCGCATCAGCTCTCGGGCGGCCTGCGCCAGCGCGTGATGATCGCCATGTCGCTGATGTGCAGCCCCGACCTGATCATCGCCGACGAACCCACCACCGCGCTCGATGTCACCATCCAGGCGCAGATCCTGCGCATGATCCGCGATCTGCAGCGCGAGTTCGGCACCGCCGTGGTGTTCATCACCCACGATCTCGGCGTGGTCTCGCGCATCGCCGATCGCGTCGCCGTGATGTACGCCGGCCAGGTGGTGGAAACCGCCGATGTCGCGCAGCTGTTCGCCGCGCCCCGGCATCCTTATACGCGCGGTTTGCTGAACTGCATCCCGGTACGCGGCAAGACGCTGCCGGGCAGCAAGCTGCAAGCGATTCCCGGCGTGGTGCCCAGCCTCATCGGTGACGTCGGCGGTTGTACTTTCCGCAATCGCTGCACGCTGGCCGACGCTGTTTGCGAACAGGAACCGCCGATGCTCAACACTGCCGCCGACGGCAAGATTCACTACGCACGCTGCCACAAGATTGCGGCCGCGCAAGCGATGCAACTGAACCAGGTGGCCGCATGAATACGACCGATACCGGCGCCATGGCGCCGACCGCACCTCTGGCGGGCAGCGATATTGCGCTTGAGCTGTGCGCACTGAGCAAGGTGTACGCGCTCAAGCGCGGCATGTTCCAGACGCCCGGCGAGATCAGGGCTGTCAACGACGTGTCGCTGCGCCTGTATCGCGGCGAGACGCTGGGCCTGGTCGGAGAATCGGGCTGCGGCAAGAGCACGCTGGCCAAGATGCTGCTGGGCCTGCTTGAACCGAGCAGCGGCAATGTACTGATCAACGGCCAGGAAGTCGATCCGACGCTGCGCAAGGACAACGCACGCCACATCCAGCCCATCTTCCAGGACCCATATTCTTCGCTTAATCCGCGCAAGACCGTGGCCGAGATCGTCGGCCTGCCGCTCAGGCTGCATCGCATCGGCTCTTCCACCGAACAGCAAAAAACGGTGCGCAAGATCCTCGACCTGGTCGGCATGCCGGAACGCACCTACGGCCAGTATCCGAACCAGCTGTCCGGCGGCCAGCGCCAACGCGTGGCGATTGCGCGCGCCCTGATCCTGCAGCCGGACATCCTGATCTGCGACGAGCCGACTTCGGCGCTGGACGTGTCGGTGCAGGCGCAGATCCTTAACCTGCTGCTGGACCTCAAGGCCGAATTCGGCCTGACCTATCTCTTTATCAGCCACGACCTGGGCGTGGTCGAGCATCTGGTCGACCGCGTCGCCGTCATGCACAAGGGCAGCATCGTCGAACTGGAAACCCGTGAAAAAATTTTCGCAGCCCCCGGACATCCCTACACGCGCATGCTGCTGGCGTCGGCGCTGACGCCCGAGCCGGGCCTGGGCATTCCGGAGCTGGCGGTGAGCGAATGAGCAGCCGGTCGCGCCCGCCGACGTTAAAAATGATTGAAAAATATAAAGGAGAAACAACATGAGCAAAGCACAAGCCATCGCGCAGGTCAGCGCCTATTTTGACGACGGCCGTTTCATGACGGCGCTGCAAAAGCGCGTCGCCATCCGCACCGAAAGCCAGGAAGCCGCGAGCCGCCCCATCCTGTACGACTACCTGCTGCAGGAAATCCAGCCCGAGCTGGAAGGCCTCGGCTTCACCTGCGAGATCATCGACAATCCCCTGCCGGACGGCACGCCGTTCCTGCTCGCCGAGCGCATCGAGGAAGGCGCCGCCTTTACCTTGCTGACCTACGGCCATGGCGATGTCGTGCGCGGCTACGACAAGCAATGGCGAACCGGACTGAAGCCTTGGGAAATCGTGGTCGAAGGCGACCGCTGGTACGGCCGCGGCATCGCCGACAACAAGGCCCAGCACACCATCAATTTCGCCGCCCTGGCGGAAGTCCTGAAACTGCGCGGCGGCAAACTCGGCTACAACGTCAAAGTCATCCTCGAGATGGGCGAAGAGGCCGGTTCGCCGGGACTCAAGGAAGTCGCCGCGCAGTACGCCGAGAAACTGAAGTCCGATCTCTTCATCGCCTCCGACGGTCCGCGCGTCAATGCGCCGACGCCGACCATGTTCCTCGGCTCGCGCGGCGGCTGCAATTTCGACTTGCGCGTCAACTCGCGCGAAGGCGGTCATCACTCCGGCAACTGGGGCGGCCTGCTGCGCAACCCTGGCGTACGCCTGGCCAATGCGATTGCCTGCCTGGTCGACGGCAAGGGTCGCATCCGCGTGCCCAGCCTGTTGCCGGATTCCCTGCCGCCCAGCGTGCGCCATGCACTGCGCGACGTCGAGGTCGGCGGCGGCCCCAACGATCCGGAAGTCGATGCCGACTGGGGCGAGCCCGGCATGACGCCGGCCGAGCGCGTGTTCGGCTGGAACACGCTGGAAGTGCTGGCCTTCAAGACCGGCAATCCGGAGGCGCCGGTCAATGCCATTCCCGGTCACGCCCACGCACATTGCCAGATCCGTTTCGTGGTCGGTAGCGACGACGGCAATTTCATCGCCAACATACGTGCATATCTCGACGCACATGGCTATACCGACGTCGAAGTGACGCTGTCCGGCATCCAGTTTTCCGCCACCCGCCTCAATCCGGATGACGAGTGGGTGCGCTGGGGCCTGGCCTCGATGCAGGAGACCAGCGGCAAGCAGCCGACGCTGTTGCCCAACCTCGGCGGGTCACTGCCCAACGACGTGTTCTCCGATGTGCTCGGCCTGCCGACGCTGTGGGTGCCGCACTCCTACCCGGCCTGCTCACAGCACGCGCCCAACGAGCATATACTGGCGAGCGTTTCGCGCGAGTCGCTGCAGGTCATGGCGGGCCTGTTCTGGGACCTGGCCGAACAAGGCAAGCAGGTGCTGGCGCGCAGAGCAGCAGCCTGACAACCATTCTTCATCCGGAGCAAGTACATGAGCACAGAGTTTTGCCAGATCGCCGATCTGGATGACGTCAAGCACGAACTGGTCGGCATTCGTCGCCACATCCATCAGCATCCCGAATTGTCGTACGAGGAAGTCGACACCGCGGCGCTGGTGGCAGCGCGCCTGGAAGGCTGGGGCTATGCGGTCACGCGCAACATCGGCGGCAACGGCCTGGTGGCCACGCTGCGCGCCGGCAGCAGCACGCGCAGCATCGGCGTGCGCGCCGACATGGACGCCCTGCCCATCCACGAGATGACCGGACTGAGCTACGCCAGCGAACATCAGGGCAAGATGCACGCCTGCGGTCACGACGGTCATACCGCGATGTTGCTGGGCGCCGCCTTGCAACTGGCGCGCACGCGTCGTTTCGACGGCACCGTCAACCTGATCTTCCAGCCCGCCGAAGAAGCCGGCTTCAACAGCGGCGCCGAGCAGATGCTCAAGGACGGTCTGTTCGAACGCTTCCCCTGCGACGCCATCTTCGGCATGCACAATCACCCCGGCGTCGCCGCCGGCACGTTCATGTTCCGCGCCGGCGCCTTCATGGCGGCCTGCGACACGGTCAAGATCAAGGTCGTCGGCAAGGGCAGCCACGCGGCGCGCCCGCATCTGTCGGTCGATCCGCTGGTCGCCGCCAGCAGCCTGGTGATGGCGCTGCAAACCGTGGTCTCGCGCAATATCGATCCGATGGAGACGGCCGTGGTGACGGTCGGTTCGCTGCATGCCGGCCATGCCGCCAACGTGATCCCGGAGCACGCCACGCTGGAATTGAGCGTGCGTTCCTTCAAGCCGGAAGTGCGCGAGTTGTTGGAACAACGCATCCGTGCGCTGGTGCAGTCGCATGCGGAAAGCTATGGCGCCCGCGCCGAGATCGAGTACATCCGCGGCTATCCGGTGCTGATCAATTCGGAAGCCGAAACCGAATTCGCCAGGCAGATCGCGGTGGAACTGGTCGGTGCAGACAAGATCATCGCGCCGTTCGGACCGATCGCCGGCAGCGAAGATTTCGCCTACTTCCTGCAACAGCGTCCCGGCTGCTTCGTACGGGTCGGCAATGGCGCCGGGCAGCCGATGCTGCACAACGCGCACTATGATTTCAACGACGACAATGTGACCGTCGGCGCGGCCTACTGGACCCGACTGGTGGAGCGTTACCTGCAAGCGCAGTAAGCGAATCGGACAAGAAAAAAGCCTGGTCCGCAACACCTTTGGGGTGATGCGGACCAGGCTTTTTTCTTGCCGGCCGGCGCTTTCGGCCGGCGCCGTCCCGATTAGTTTTCGGCCTAATTTTCGACCTAATTCTCGGCTTAACTCTCTGTCGGCTTCAGTTTGAAAACAGTGACCAGTTGCTTCAGGTTTCTCGCCTGATCTTCCAGGGAATGCGCCGCAGCGGCGGCTTGTTCGACCAGCGCCGCATTTTGCTGCGTCACGCCGTCCATCTGGGAAATCGCCTGATTGACCTGCTTGATGCCGGCCGCCTGTTCCTGGCTGGCCGAATTGATCTCCCTGACCAGCGTGTTGGCGCTCTGCACGCTTCCCACCACTTTGCTCATGGTGGCGCCGGCCTGTTCCACCAGCTTGCTGCCGGAGGCGACCTTGTCCACTGATTCGTTGATGAGTATCTTGATTTCCTTTGCCGCAGTGGCGGAACGCTGGGCCAGTCCGCGGACTTCCGACGCCACCACCGCAAACCCCCGGCCCTGCTCGCCTGCCCGGGCCGCTTCCACCGCGGCATTGAGCGCAAGGATATTGGTCTGGAATGCGATGCTGTCGATGACGCTGATGATGTCGACGATCTTGCGGGAAGAATCGTTGATCGTATTCATCGTCTGGATCAGCTGGGACATGACGTCCCCACCCTCATTGACGACTTCCGCGGCGGACGTCACCAGTTGGTGCGCCTTGCCGGAATTCTCTGCATTCTTGCCGACGCTTGCAGTGAGCTGCTCGATCGAGGCGGCGGTTTCTTCCAGCGCACCGGCCTGTTCCTCCGTGCGAGACGAGAGATCCAGATTTCCGGAAGCGATCTCGCCGGAGGCGATGGCGATGCTATCGGCGCCGTTGCGCACGTTCGAGACAATGACGTGCAGTTGTTCGCTCATCCTCTGCAACGACATGACGAGCTCGCCCACTTCGTCCTTGCGGACGATCTTTGCCTCCGAGGTCAGATCGCCCGAGGACACCTGCTTGGAAATCGCCAACGCCATGTCAATCGGGCGGGTAATGCTCTTGGTCAGCATGATGGCAAAGAAGATGCCGGCAAGAAGAATCACGCCTTCCAGTGCGAAAATCAGTTTCTGGCTGTTTTCGGCCGTATTTTCGACGTGCTGGGCGATGGTGTCTATTCTGCCGCGCTCGAAGTCGAGCAGCTTGCGCATGGCCTCCTGGGTGCCTCTGGCAACGGGAAGATATTCAGCCTCGAAGATCGCCGATATCTCTTCCGTCTTGCCGTCCTTCTTGAGCTTGTAGATGCTGTCCCGGACGGTCAGGAATTTCTTGCGGTAGTCATTGATGTTCTTGAATAGCTGGCGCTCTTCCTCCGTCGAGAGCAGCTTCTCGACTTGCGCCAGGGTTTCCGCAGAAGCTTTGCTGGACTGCGCGGCTTCCTTCGACAAGAACGCGTCCAGCTCCGGATCCTTGCTTTTCACGACCGAAGTGGTGCGTTGAATCGCGTTGAGCAGCAGGGTATTCCATTCCGAGACCAGCCGCTCCGAGCGCAAGGGCTCGTCCATCATGGACCGCGTCTCTTCCGTCACGGCCTTTAGCCGCAAAATACCGATGCCTGCCACCAGAATCGAAAATACCAGCACAACTGCAAAACCGCCCCCTAGCCGCGGACCAATTTTTATATTTTTCAACATGACGTGTTCCGTAATCAAAGCCTGCGATATGAGGTCATATGCGGCCATATGTAGTTCTGTGTGAGGTCCGGCATGCCTTCCCCGACATGCCCCGATTCTAGAAGTGTCTGCACCTGCTCACCATATCAATATTGCGAAGCGGTGTTTGCCATATTGGCAAACCAATACTACCTCATCTCTTCTGCCGAGCGCAGGCGATTGCAACTCAACGCCTCCTCACTGACGCCGAATGCGGCAACGGGCGCCGGAACGGCCAGGCCACGCACCAGGGCGGCGTAGGTTTCTCCGGCGGCAGGCGCGGTCTGGATGCCATAGCCGCCTTGCCCTGCGGCCCAGAAAAATCCGGTCAGGCCGTCATCGAAACCGCCGACAAAGCTGCCGTCTTCGACAAACGAACGCAAACCGGCCCACACATGCGACGGCCGGCGAATGGCCAGTGTCGTCGCATTCTGGATATGGTCGATGGCGATGGCGATGTCCAGCTCTTCCGCCTGGACGTCGTGCGGTTCGACCGGATCGGCATTGGCCGGCGAACCCAGCAGCAAGCCGGCATCCGGTTTGATGTAGAAGGACTCGTCGATGCTCATGAACATCGGCCAGGCCGCACTGTCATGCGCGGCGTCAACCGCGAAGGTGAACGCCGAGCGGCGTTTCGGCACCAGCCCGATCGGCTTGGCGCCGGCCATTTTGCCGATGACATCGGCCCAGGCGCCGGCGGCATTGATCACGACAGGTGCGCGGAATTTCCCCTGCGAGGTCGAGACTTGCCACTGCCCGTCGGCGTACATCAGGCCCTGAACTTCGGCATCGCACACGACGCGTGCGCCGGCGGCACGCGCGCCGCGCAAGAAGCCCTGATGCAAACCGTGCACGTCGATGTCGCACGCGTCTTCCTCGTAGACGGCGCCGGCGACTTCTTCGCGACGCAGGACCGGTACGCGCGCGCATGCCTCGTCGGCGCTCAGGCGCTGCACCTTGTCGGACACCGAACGCACCAGCGCTTCATGCGCATCCAGTTGCTCCAGCTGATCCGGCCGGGCGACGAAGAGCGCGCCGCGCGGCGTCAGCAGCGGGTGGTCCGTAAAGCCTGCGGGCGGATGGTCGAAGAACGCGCGGCTGGCGCAAGTCAGCGCGCGCACCTGCGGCGGACCGTAACTTTCCATGTAGAGCGCCGCTGAACGCCCGGTGCTGTGATACCCGGGCTGCGATTCGCGCTCCAGCATGATGACGCTCGCATGCGGCGCCAGCCAGTACGCAATCGATGCACCGGCAATGCCGGCGCCGACGATCAGGAAATCCGCCTGCGTGGCGGCGTCGGAAGAAGAGGAAAGATGATCTTGCATGGGTATATTCCTTGGGCCGGCACGGCGGCTCGGGTTCAGACCGCCGGAGCGCCGGCCATGTCCGCTCGTCCGGCCGCCGGTTGCGGAGGATGGGTCACGATGGATTTCAGATCGACCTCGCTGCGCCGGAGCTGCTGCAGGTCCGGGCGCGGGCGACGCAGTTCGTCGCTGCCGTTGAACAAATGCTCCAGCGCCGCGGCGCATCCAAGGAGCTGGCGGTCGGCGCGGAAAGCGCCGGTCACTTGCAGGCCGAACGGCATCCGCTTGTGATCCAGGCCGCAAGGCAGCGAAATCGACGGATTGGTCGCCAGCGTCACCACGTAGGTCAACGCCAGCCAGCGATAGTAGTTTTCCAGTTCGATGCCGTTGATGTGTTTCAGGAACAGTTCGCTCCAGGGGAAAGGCGACACCGGCGTGGTCGGCGACAGGATCAGATCGAACCTGGAAAACTGCGCCTGGAAGCGGCGGAAGATGCGCGTCTGCTCACCTTGCGCCCAGGCGGTGTCGGCCAGCGTCATGGCCGCACCCAATTCATAGTTGGCGCGTGTGTTCGGTCCGAGCGAGGCAGGATCGCGGCGATAGGCGGCTTCAAAACCGGCAAAGAAACTCTCCGCGCGAATGACATCGAAACAGCGATGCGCTTCGCCCATGTCCACATCGACCGGTTCGCAGCTTTTTACGTGAGGGCGGATGGCGGCGATCTTTTTGCGGAATACCGCACGGATGTCGTTGTCGACGTCGCAGACGCCGAAGTCTTCGGTATAGCCGATGCGCAGTTGCGACAGATCGATGTCCGGCAAGGTCGCAAATGGATCGTCGCCCAGCGGATAACTCAGGGGATCGCTGATGTCCATGCCGGCGCTGGCGCGCAGTTGCAGCACGGTGTCGGCAACATCGCGTCCCATCGGACCGACCACCGAGATCGGCGTCCAGCCCAGCAATTTGCGCTCGCTCGGCACCAGGCCGGGCGACGGACGGAAACCCACCACGCCGCATTTGGCCGCCGGAATGCGCAAGGAGCCGCCGGTATCGGAGCCGCTGCACAGCGGCAGCAAGTCGACGGCCAGCGCCGCGGCTGAACCGCCCGAAGAGCCGCCGGCATTGAGCAGCGGATTGAACGGATTGCCGGTCGCGCCCCACACCGTATTGCGGCTGTTGGCGCCGGCCCCCATTTCTGGAACATTGGTCTTGCCTGCGACGATGGCGCCTGCGCGGCGCAGCCTGGCCACCAACACGTTGTCGCGCACAGGAATATTGCTGCGGTAGATGGCCGAGCCGTAGGTGGTCAGCAAGCCTTCGGTTTCTTCCAGATCCTTGATGCCGATCGGCAGGCCGTGCAGCAGCCCCAGCGGCAGGCCTGCCATCACCGCCTGCTCCGCGCGCCTGGCTTCATCGCGGGCGCGCTCGAAGCATGTCGCGGTGACGGCGTTGATATGCGGATTGATATCTTCGATGCGGGCGATGCAGGCGTCCAGCAACTCCACCGGGGAAAGTTGCTTCGCGCCGATGAGGGCGCGCAGGGCGACTGCGCTTTTTTCAACGATGCTGTGGTCGGGCATAAGAGTCCTTGAGATGACGGGAGGCCTCAGGCGTGCTAAGCGTGCTGAGTGTAGGCCGATGATTTCATGGTGCGGATGAACAGGCTGACCAGCACCGAGAAGCAGGCCGCGGCAATCAGGAAACTGAAGGCGTAGTCATAATTGCTGAAGGCGCTGACCAGGAAACCGATGACCAGCGGCGAAATGAAACCGGCCGACTGACCGCCCAGGTTGACCATGCCGATGCTGGTGCCGATGAGGTTGGCAGGCAGCATCTTGGTCGGCAGCGCGATGCAGGTCGCCAGGACGAAGGATTTGAAGAAATAAGCGATGCACTGATACGTGATCAGGGCGGCGACGCTGCTGGAGGTGTACATGCAATACACAAAGATCGCCGTCAATATCGAACTGCCGATCAGCAGATAGCGTTCACGCCCGTCGAAAAATCGCATCATCACCCAGCCGCCGATGCCAGTGGCGAGGCCCGCCAGCACATAGGGCAAGGGCAACAGCAGCCCGACCGATTTCAGGTTCAGGCCGCGCTGCGTCATCAGATACGTCGGCATCCAGGAATCCAATCCCTTGTTGACGATGCTCAGGCCAAACCAGACTGCCACGATCTGCCACATCAGCGGCATCTTCAGCAGGGTGCGGAAGGCTTCCTTGTTGATTGCCTTCTTTTCCGCCTCTGCGACGGCATCGCCCCTGGCCACCCTGACCGGCTTCACAATGAACCAGTACATCAGCGCAAATGCCAGTCCTGCAATACCGATGTAGTGGAACACGTTGCGCCAGCCGAACTGAATGATCATCGGTGCAATGATCAGCGGCGCCAGCATGCTGCCGACATAGTTGGACGACATCAGCAGCGACGACATCTTGGGCCGCTCTTCCTTGCTGAAGACCTCCGCCACGCCCTTGACGCTGGCGGCGGGAAACGCGCCTTCCCCGAGCCCGAACACGAAACGGATGATGACCAGGCTGGAGATCGACCAGGCCAGTCCGGTAAAGGCGGTGAACACCGACCACATCAGGATCGAAATCACGATCACCGGGCGCGATCCGAAGCGGTCCGCCAGCCAGCCGCCCGGCAGTTGCAGCAGTGAATAACCCAGGAAGAAGCTGCTCAGCAATATGCCGAGGTCTGAAGGCTTGATCTGAAATTCGCCGGCGATGTAGGTGGCCGCAAACGTGATCGCGGCGCGGTCGATATACGAGATGCACCAGCCCAGGTACAGCAGCGCCAGCACCACGTATTTGTATTTGCCCGTTTCTGTTGCTGCCCTCATGCTCAGTTCCCTTCCCGGATGGAATTGACTCGCGCTGACGGCGCGGCCCGCATAGTGCGCGGGAAGATCGCCATCCTGATAGGGTTAATCCTACGGGCGCGCATGGTTTGCAACAAGAATAATGTTTCGAATAATCGATTGCCGATTCGGCAAACCACTTCTAAAATAAAACCATGACCAATACCCGTGTCCTGCAAGAAACCTCCATACGCTACTTTCTGGAAGTGGTGCGACGAGGCTCGATTACCGAGGCCGCCCTGACGCTGAATGTTGCGTCTTCCGCCATCAGCCGGCAGATAGCACGGCTGGAGGATGAACTGGATACGAAGCTGTTTGAACGGGTTTCGCGCGGCATGCGGCCAAACGCCGCTGGCGAATTGCTGGCCGCACACGCTCTGCGCGCCCAACTGGAAACTGAACGTATCGGCAACGAATTGCTGGCCCTGAAAGGTTTGCGGCGCGGTGAAGTCAAGCTGGCCAGCACCGAGGGTTTTGCGCTGGACTTCCTGCCGACGGCGATCGAGCGCTTCCGTCGCAAGCATAGCGGCATCCGCTTCCAGCTGTCGGTCGGCAACGCCGGCGAGGTGGCACAGTCGATTCGGGAGGGCACGGTCGACATCGGCCTGACGTTTACGATGGCGCCCGACCGCGACATCAAAGTGGAATATGCGCAGAGCGCTCCGATTCTTGCAGTCATGCATCCCAGGCATCCGCTGGCCGGACGCAAGCAGGTGGTGCTCTCCGAGCTGGTCGGCTATCCCCTTGCGCTTCCCAAAAAGAGCATCACCATGCGGCGCCTGATCGACGCCTGCTGCAGCCGCAAGAACCTGCTGCTGGAGCCGACCCTGAGCAGCGATTCCATCAATGCCTTGCTGGGATTTGTGCTCGCCGGCGACGGCGTGGCCTTCTCGGCCGGCCTGCCGATTCGCAAGATGGTCCAGAACGGCGTGCTCGTGGCGTTGCCGATCCGCGACCGCGACATGAACACGTTGCAGATGGAGATTCAGTCCTTGTCGGGACGCACTTTACCGGAGGCCGCCCGTGCCTTTCTCAATACGTTGATCACGCATGCAAGCAGTGATGATTAAGTCGTTGACGTCCAACAATCGAATTTCCTTGAGGGGACGGCGTTGATGCAGCTCCAAACAGAAACCGTCGCCAGTGGTGCTGCGCAAATTACGGCTGAATGGGCAGGTACCGGGCGGCCGGTGGTCTTCTTGCATGCCAACATCGCAGACCGCCGTATGTGGCGTCACCAGTTTGATGCCCTCTCCGCCGACTATCGGGTGATTGCGTTCGACCGCCGCGGTTTCGGTGATACGGCCATGGTCGACGAGACCTATAGCCAGACCGACGATTTGTTTGCCGTGCTGGACCGGCTGGCGGGCAGCGACGAGCCGGCGATTCTGGTTGGCTGTTCGCGAGGCGGCAGCATCGCCATCGATGCCGTCCTCGACTCGCCGGATCGGGTTGCGGGACTTGTGCTGATAGCGCCGGGCGTCAGCGGCGCCCCCGTTGCAACACCGGTCGCAGCTGTGCAGCGACTGTCGGATGCCATCGCGTTGGCGAGCAAGTCAGGCGATCTCGACAAGGTCAATCGGCTGCAAGCTGCACTCTGGCTCGACGGCCCGCTTGCTGAGGAGGGGCGCGTGAGCGGACCAGCGCGCGACCTGTTCCTGACGATGAACGCGATCGCGCTGGCGGCGCCGCCGCTGGGCCGGGTGGTCGAACCCGAGCCGGCCTGGGCCCGGCTCGATCAGATCGCCGTTCCTGTACGGATCCTGTGCGGCACCCTCGACATTCCGCACATCCAGGCACGCTGCGAGCAACTCGCCGCCGCGCTACCGGATGGCCGCCTCGAGATGCTGACCGCATGCGCCCACCTGCCGAGTCTCGAGCAGCCCGCGCGCTTCACCGAACGGCTGTTGAAGATACTTGCCTCGTTTCCGGCCGGCCAGAGATTTCCCGATTAGTGCGCATCGGCTGACGGCGCTTTTGGCGGCGCCACTTTGTGCATCAATGGAATCAACACGATCGCCACCAGGAAGCACACCATCACTGCCAGGAAGGCATCGGCGAAAGTCTGTGTCTGCGCTTCGCGCATGGTCAGCTTCCACAGTTGCTGCAAGGCGCCGGTCGGTGCACTGCCGCCGTCGAGCCCCCATGCCAGCATGTTGGCGCCGGTGTTCTGCAGCAGATTGTTCATCGATTCATTGGCGCTGTTGAGGTGTTCCGCCAGGCGCAGGAAATGCAGGTTGGTGCGATCGTTGAGGATGGTGCCGCACACCGCGATGCCGATCGCGCCGCCCAGATTGCGCATCAGGTTGAACAAACCCGAGGCCTGCTTCAGACGCTCGGGCTTGAGCGCACCCAAGGTCAGCGTCACCACCGGCGCCACCGCAAACTGCTGCGCAAAACCGCGCAAGGCTTGCGGCAGCAACAGCTCTCGCCAGCTCCAGTCATGCGTGATCGGCGTGAAGTTCCACATGCTCAGCGCGAAGCAGGCCATGCCGAACATCATCAGCCAACGCAGATCGACGCGTCGTCCCAGATAGGTATAGAACGGAATCGCGCAGATCTGGAACAGGCCGGTCGCAAAAATCGCCAGTCCGATATCAAGCGCGCTGAAGCCGCGCACGTGCGCCAGGAACACCGGCGTCAGATACACCGTGGCGAAGATGCCGATGCCGGTCACGAACGAGAAGAAACAGCCGAGCGCGAAGTTGCGATCCTTGAGCGCGCGCAGGTCGACCACCGGATTGTCGTACGCCAGGCTGCGCCAGATGAAGCCAACGCCGGCGACAATCGATATCCACGCCGTGGTGCGAATCACGTCATCGCCCATCCAGCCGAGACGCGGTCCTTCTTCCAGTGAATATTCCAGGCACCCGAGACTGGCCGCCAGCAGGATCATGCCTAGATAGTCGGCGCCTTTGAGCAACGACAGGTTGGGCTTGTCGATGCGCACCAGCATCGGCACTACCACCGCGACGAAAATCCCCGGCACCAGGTTGATGAAGAACAGCCAGTGCCACGAGTAATTGCTGGTGATCAAGCCGCCTACGGTGGGGCCCAAAGTCGGCGCCAATGAAGACAACGCGCCGACGGTGGCCGCAGCAATCACGCGCTGATGCCCGGAGAAATAAAAGAACGCCGAGGTGAACACCATCGGGATCATCGAGCCGCCGAGGAAGCCTTGCAGCGCGCGGAAAAAAATCATGCTGTTGATATCCCACGCCATGCCGCACAACATGCTGGCGACGGTGAAGCCGACCGCCGAGGCGCTGAACAACCAGCGCGTCGACATCACGCGCGCCAGCCATCCCGACAGGGGAATGACGATGATCTCTGCGATCAGGTAGCTGGTCTGCACCCACGCGGTTTCATCGGCGCCCGCCGACAGTCCGCCGCCGATATCGGCCAGCGAGGCCGAGACGATCTGGATGTCGATCAGGGCGATGAACATGCCGACGCACATGGTGGCGAATGCGAGGATCTTGGCGCGCTGGGTCAGCTCGGCAGGAGTAGCCTGCGGCAAGGCGGCGCTCATGTTCAGCTCCGCTTGGCGTCAGTGTTTGCGTTGGCATTGGCCGGGCGCTCATCCACTTCCGCCGTCACCGACAAGCCGGGACGCAACTTACCCAGACGCGCAGCTTCGCCGTCAAGCAGGATGCGCACCGGCACGCGCTGGACGATCTTGGTGAAATTGCCGGTGGCGTTCTCCGCCGGCAGGATGCTGAATTGCGCGCCGGTGGCCGGTGCAATGCTGGCGACGTGGCCCTGGAAGGTTTCACCGGGCAAGACGTCGGCCTTGATCTTCACCGTCATGCCGGTCTGGAAATGCGCGATCTGGCTTTCCTTGAAATTGGCGTCAACCCACAATCCTTCCGCCGGCACCACCGACAACAACTGCGCGCCGGTGGCGGCGTAGGCGCCGGTACGCGCGCGGCGGTTGCCGACCACGCCGTCGACCGGTGCGCGCAATTCGGTATAGCCGACATTCAGTTGCGCCAGATTGCGTTCGGCGATGGCTTGTTGCATGGCCGCCTGGACTTTCTGCTTTTGCGTGGCGAGTACGTCGAGCTGGCGTTGCGCTGCGACCAGGCCGGCTTGCGCCTTTTGGCCGTTGGCCTGCGCCTGTTTGTAATCCGCGTCGGCCTTCTGGAAGCTTTGCACCGACACCGCCGCCTTGGACGACAGACTCTGATAACGGGTCTGATCGTCGCGGGTGCGGGTGAGATCGGCATTGCTGGCGGCGACGCCGGCCTTGCCCTGTTCGATCACGGCTTCCTGCAGGCGGCGCTCGGCGTCGATGTTGGCCAGCGCTGCCTGTTGCGCTTGTACTGCGGCGTCCAGTTTATTCAGCACCGCGACGTAATCGCGGTCATCGATCTTGATCAGCAAGTCGCCGGCCTTGACGCGCTGGTTGTCGGCGACCAGAACCTTGACGATATTGCCCGGCACCTTCGGCGCGATCACGGTGATGTCACCGCCGACGTAGGCGTCATCGGTGTGCTCCCAATAGCGACCTTCCGCAAACCAATAGATCAGATAGGCGGCTACGGCCAGCAAGACCAGTGCCAGCACTGCGAATTTGATGAATCTCTTTTTGCCCTTCGGCGCTGCGCCATTGGCTTCGCCGCCGCCGATCGCTGTAGTTGCTTGCGTTGTCATCTTGATACCCCAGCCCTTCTCTAGTGTCTGTGTTGCGCCCGATGGATGTCGCCTTGCGGCAGTTTTTTACTGAACAAATTTTTGAAACTGCTAGTTGCTTTCATTTTGATAGTTAGATTAAACTAGACACTATCATTTTGCAAGTAACTTTTTTGAAACACCACATCCGACACTTGTTTAGGGGAAGCGACATGGGCAACAGCACACATATAGGCATCGCCGCACTGCGTACCACACGCCTGACGGCGGTGGCGCTGGCGGCGGGGATTTTCCTGGCAGCCTGCGCCAGCGGCCCCGACTACCAGGCGCCGGCGGTGACGATCGGCGCCTTCCACAATGCGACGCTACTGGAACAACGCACGGCCACTGCAGCATCGATGCCCCAACTTGAACAATGGTGGACCGGCTTCAACGATCCGGTATTGAGCCGCATCGTGCAGCGCGCGATGGAACAGAACCTTGATCTCGCGGCCTCGCTGGCACGCGTTGAACAGGCGCAGGCGGTGGCGCGTCACGCCGGCGCCGAGCGACTGCCGCAGGTCGGACTGGATACCGAGGCCGGACGCCAGCGTCAGTCGCTCAACAGTCCGCTGGGCAAGATCGCCTCCAGCTTCCCCGGCTATCAACGCACACAGACCTTGTATGACGTCGGCGTCGGCGCCAGCTGGGAAACCGACCTGGCCGGTTCGCTCAAGCGCGGCGCCGAAGCGGCCGATGCCGAGCGCGACGCCGCCGAGGCGGATCACCTGGGCGTGCGCATCTCGATCGCAGCTGAAGCAGCGGATGCTTACTTCCGCATACGCAGCGCACAGGCGCGCATCCGCATTGCCGAAGACCAGGTGCAGACCAGCGACAAGTTATTGGGACTGGTGAAGTTGCGTTTGCGCGACGGTTTGTCGAACCAGCGTGAAGATGCGCTGGCGCAGGCGCAGTTGTCGCAGGCGCGCGCCGGCATCCCGCCGCTGCGCACGGAACTCGAACGCCAGCTCAATCGCCTCGACGTCTTGATGGGTGCAGTGCCGGGCACTTATGCGCGTGAACTCGACGCAGGTTCAGCGAGCAATATTTCAGTGCCTGCCATCAGCGTCGCCGACGGCAGTGCCGGTTTGCTGCGCCGTCGTCCCGACGTACTCGCGGCTGAACGCAAACTGGCTGCGTCAAACGCACGCATCGGCGTAGCCATGGCAGAGTATTACCCGAAGCTGTCGTTGTCGGCTTTGCTCGGTTTTGAAAGCCTGGGCGCGGCAGGTCTGTTCAGCGCCGACAGCTTCCAGCCGCAGGCGGCGCTGGGATTGCGCTGGCGTTTGTTCGACTTCGGCCGCATCGATGCTGAAGTCGCACGCGCCAAGGGCGTCAACCAGGAAGCGCTGGCGCGTTATCGCCAATCCATCCTGCGCGCCACCGAAGATGTCGAGAACGCCATCGTGACCCTGGTGCAACTGGAGAAGCAAAGCGTCGAGCTGGCCGATGAAGTGGCCGCACGGCAACGCGCGCGCAGCGCGGCGCAAGATGCCTATCAGGGCGGTGTGCTGAGTCTGACCGAAGTGCTGGAAGAGGATCGTCTGCTGCTGCATGCGCGCGATCAGCTGGCACAGGTGCGCGCCGACGATGCGCGTGCGGCGGTGTCGACGTTCCGTTCGCTGGGCGGGGGATGGTAGGAGAGTAAGAAAAACTGCATGCGCCCCAGTTGGAGGCGCATGCAATTCATGGCGGCGGCAGATCAGGACGGCTGGTTCAGCAGGCGCGCTTCGTAGGTCTTGAGATGGGTGTAGACGACTTGCAGCAGGTCGGTTTTGACTTTCGCTTCACGACCGCGGCGCAGCAGATCGCCGATGATGTGGTCGGCTTCGATGCGCGCGCCGTTGCCGATGTCGCGGAACATGGACGCAGTCAATGTCGAGCCGGCTTCGGTCAGCATCTTGCGCGTACGTTCGAAGAACGGACCGCCCGGCGGATGACCGTTGGCAGTGGCAACGCCGCTGGCTTCATCGAGCAGGCCGCTGACGAATTCCAGTCCGCCGTCGGCCTGCATGATGTCGCCGATATTGGAACGCATCAGGCTGGTGCTGCCGGCGAGCGACGCCAGCATGATCCACTTTTCCCACATCGATTGCAGGATGGTGTTGCTGACGTTGACGTCGAAACCTGCGCCGGCGAGCTGCTGCTCGATCGCCGTTACGCGCGACGATGCGGCGCCGTCGCGTTCGCCGAAGGTCATGCCGTGGAAGGTATTCAGATGCCGGATGGCGCCGTCGGCGTCGACGGTGCTGGCGATGACGCATTGGCCGCCGAGGATTTTCTCCGCGCCGAAACGCGCCGCCAGCACGTCCAGATGCTGCAGGCCGTTGAGCAGCGGCAGGATGGTAGTGTCCGGTCCGACCGCGGCGGCGAAGGAATCGATGGCGTCGCTCAGGTCGTAGGCTTTGCAGCTTAGGATGACCAGGTCATAGGCTTGCTGCAGATCTTGCTTTTGCACCGTCGGCGGATTGGGCAAGGTCAGGTCACCGACCGGGCTCCTGATCTGCAGGCCGTTCTGCGCCAGCAGTTGCGCGCGTTTTTCGCGCACCAGGAAGGTCACGTCGCGTCCTGCCGCCAGCATGCGTCCACCGAAATATCCGCCGACCGCGCCGGCTCCCACCACCAGAATTCGCATTGCTATATCTCCTCGTTTTTTCCCTGCAGATAGCTGTCCGCATCCTCACCCGGCAACGATGAAGGCCGCGGCAAATCCGCCTGGCCTTCGACCGGCAGGTTGCGGCTGCCCCAGTCGTACATCGCCGCGATCACGATACGGAAATCGCGACCGCGTTCGGTCAGGATGTATTCGTAGCGCGGCGGATGTTCACGATACTGGCGTCGCTCCAGCAGGCCGGCATCGACCAGCGTCTGCAGACGGCGCGTCAGCATGTTGGGGGATATTGCCAGATTTTTCTGAAACTGGTCGAAGCGGGTCAATCCGCGCAGGCAATCACGCAGAATCAGAATGCTCCACCACTCGCCCACCATCTGCAGTGTGCAAGCGACGGGGCATTCCGCATCGGCGATGCATTTATGACGCATGCGCGGACCCGCTTACTTGAGGTAGCGCGCGGCGGGCTTGCTGAGCGAGAGGTTCGGACCCATGGCGTGGCGTGCGGCGGTCAGCGTTTCCCATTGGCCGATATCCGGCAACGAAGGAATCGTCACTTGTTCGCCCAGATCGAGACCCGACAAGGCGGCGTCGACCAGATCGTCCACTTCCATCAGCATTTCGGGCGGCAGGTTGGCGATGTCGGTGCCGGAGCGTTCCCAGATTTCGGTGCGGGTGGCGCCGGGTAATACGGCCTGCACGCGCACGCCATGGTTGCCCAGTTCTTTTTGCAGCGACTGGCTCAGGTTCAGGACGAAAGCCTTGGTGCCGCTGTAGGCGCCGTTGAACAATTCGGGAGCCAGCGCCAACACCGAGGCGACGTTGATCAGCGTGCCGCCTTTGCGCGCGATGAAACCGGGTGCGACCGCTGCGGCAAGGCGCAGTACGGCTGTGATGTTGAGCTGGATCATGGCGTCGTACTTGTCGATGTCGCCGTCGGCCAGCTCGCCCGAAATCGACATGCCGGCGTTGTTGACCAGCATTGTCACCGAGGCATCGCTGCGCAGGCGTTGTTCGACTTTCAGCAGGTCGGCCTTGTTGACCAGATCGGCGGGGAGGATGTCGACCTTGACCGAGGTTTCCTTGCGCAGGCGTTCGGCCAGAGTTTCCAGGCGCTTGACGTCGCGCGCCACCAGGATCAGGTCGTAGCCGCGGCGCGCCAGGCGGTCTGCATAGGTGGCGCCGATACCGGTCGAGGCGCCGGTGATCAAGGCAGTGCCGGGCTTGTTGTTGGTTGCGTTGCTCATTGTGTTCTCCAGGAAGTGAGTGGTAATGCCCGACGATTCGGTCAGTTACTTGCATAATAATAGTTACTAAGCGAAAGTCAAGCAAGTTCATCATTTCAATCGGCGCGATAGGGAATGCCTAACGATGCCCGACACCGGCATCGGCAACGGCGGCGCGTCAGAGCGAACGGATAATTGAGGGGGATTGCGTACGGTAACAGGGTTGCTGTACCACCGCCGCTGGCCGTGAGCCGGATTATTGCCCGAGCAGGACCGTCGGGAAGTTGCGCATGGTGCGTACGAACGGCGCTGTGCTGCCCAGCGCGCGCGACACCACCAGAGATCCATGCAGCGTGATCATGGCGTCTTCGGCGCGGCGGGTCGCCTCTTCCGCGCTGACGCCGGTTTCGGCGACGACTGCGGCGAGCGCCTTGATCAGGCCGCCGAGACGTTGCTTCAGATACTGCTGATACAGTTCGCCGGCTTCACCGATGGTGAACAGGTCGGTGAGGCAAGGCCTGGAACCCTTGGCGTAGAACTCGCTGAGGCCGGCGCTGAATTTCTTCAGGCGCTTTTCCGGCGGACCAGCTTCGCTGAGCGCCGGCAACACGTTTTCGCCAAGCCACACACCGACCGCTTGCAAGGCCGCCTCGCCCATGTCGGCCTTGCCGTTGGGGAAGTAATGGTACAGGCTGGATTTACCCAGCCCGGTGGCCTCAGACAGGCTCGCCAGCGTCGCGCCCTGATATCCCGAACGACGGAACTCGGCAAGGATGCGTTGGACGACTTCGTCTCGGGACAGGGTGGGCGCGGGCATAAGTGTGGCTTTATCAGGATGCCGTGGGTGACGGCTGCATTGGGCAGGTGACGGCGTTGTTTTGCTTTTCAAGGATTATAGATTTATTTGACAGCCTGCTTTCGATTGTTTATTGTACCGAACGTTCGGTTCAATAAACCACAAATTTGTGAATCCCTAGTTTTTTAGCCAACGCTCTCATCTCCAGGAGTTTTCATGTCCAACACGCCCACCAGGAAACCTGCCCAATCCATCCGTCTGTACGGCTTCCCGCTGTCCGGCCACAGCCATCGCGTCGAGCTGTTCCTGACGCTGCTGGATCTGCCTTACGAATTCATTTACGTCGACCTGCCCGGGAAAGCGCAGAAGGAAGCGACCTTCCTGGCCAGGAATCCACGCGGTCAGGTGCCGGTGATCGAGGACGGCGACGTCACGCTGTACGACTCCACTGCGATCCTGGTGTATCTGGCAAAGCAATACGGCGAAGCCGGCTGGTTGCCGTCCGATCCCGCCGATGCAGCGCGTGTGCAGCAGTTCCTGTCGCTGGCGTCGGGAGAAGTGTTGGAAGGTCCGGGCAAGGCGCGTCTGGTGAAGGTGTTCGGCGCGCCGCACGATTACGAACTGGCGACACGGAAGGCAGCGGCGCTGTTACAGCTGCTTGACGCCCATCTGGCCGGCCGCAGCTTCCTGGTCGGTACGCGTCCGACGATTGCCGACGTGGCCTGCTACAGCTATGTCGCCCACGCGCCCGAAGGCGGCGTCAGCCTCGATGCGTACGTCCACGTGCGCGGCTGGATTGCGCGCATCGAGAGCCTGCCGAAGTTCGTGCCGATGCCCGCCGCGCCGGTAGCGGCATAAGCGTTTTCAACGCGATGGGTGTCGCGCACTACGCGTGATCGGCGTGCAGACATTCATCGATGCTGTCGACAACCTTGTACAGCGCGACAAAGCCGGTGTCGTCGAATACTTCGCGCACGCATGGACGCATGCCGGCCACGAGCAGACAGTCGCGCGCACCCTTGGCCTTTTTGCTGAGCTGATACAGCACGCGCAGACCGGCCGAGCCCAACTCGGTCAAGCCGCTGAAATCGAGAATCAGTTTCTTCGCCGTGCCATCACATTGCTCGCGCAACTGAACTACAAACTCGCCCGCGCCTTCGGCATCGAGACGACCGCTGGCGCGCACGATCATCACGCCGTCATTTTGGCTGGTTTCCAACTTCATGGTGTCTTCCATCAGTGGTGGGCTTTGTATTATGAACGCGCTCCCATGTAACCGGATGCCGCGAATAGTTACCAATCGTTACGATGATCATGCATCTCTTTGCAACTCGATTTGATCAGCATTGAGCGACAAAAAATTTCTATATTTAAATCCGCAAAATACCAATAACAAGTCAACACTCTGCTCGAATTCATTAAATACATCACATTGTGATATATTTAAACGCGTCCAATTTCTGCCGGATGCCGCCATCCGTATTCACCCCTTTTCGAATCTCCATCATGCGCCGCCACCAACGTGACTTCGGCCTCGACCGCCGCGTACTTTTTCTTGCCGGCATTGCCGTCGTGATCGGCGGCGTCAGCACCGTCGCCGCCTTCGTGCTGCTGAACCTCATCCACTTCTTCACCAACCTGTTTTTCTTCCAGACGCTGTCGCTGGCCGACCGCTCGCCGGCGCAACACACACTTGGACTGCTGGTCATCGCGGTGCCCGTGATCGGCGGCCTGATCGTGGGTCTGATGGCGCGCTTCGGCTCGGAGAAGATTCGCGGCCACGGCATTCCCGAAGCGATCGAAGCCATCCTGTTCGGCAAGAGCAAAATGTCCGCCAAGGTCGCGCTGCTCAAGCCGCTGGCTTCCGGCATCGTGATCGGCAGCGGCGGACCGTTCGGCGCCGAAGGCCCCATCATCATGACCGGTGGCGCCATCGGCTCGCTGATCGCACAGCATTTCCACGTCAGTGCGGCCGAGCGCAAGACCCTGCTGGTCGCCGGCGCCACAGCCGGCATGACGGCCGTGTTCGGTACCCCGGTCGCGGCCGTGTTGCTGGCGGTGGAGTTGCTGCTGTTCGAATGGCGGCCGCGCAGTTTGCTGCCGGTGATTTTGGCATGCGCGGTGGCCGGTTTTGCACGGCCGCTGTTGCTGGAACCGGGACCGCTGTTCCCCTTGCACACCGATCCGGTCGGCTTGTCGGCGCTGCTGGTGTGCGTCGTCGCCGGCCTGTTGAGCGGCGCATTGTCGGCGGCGATGTCGGTGGCCCTGTACTGGATCGAAGACCGCTTCCACGCCTTGCCGCTGCACTGGATGTGGTGGCCGGCACTGGGCGCGGTGGCGGTCGGCATCGGCGGCTACTTCGAGCCGCGCGCGCTGGGCGTGGGCTATGACGTCATCGCCGATCTGCTCAACCATCACCTGGCGATGTCGGCGGTGTTGGCCTTGCTGGCAGTCAAGGCGATCATCTGGGTGATCGCGCTCGGCTCGGGAACCTCCGGCGGCGTGCTGGCACCCTTGCTGATGCTGGGTGCCGGACTCGGCACCGCGATAGCGTACGTGGTGCCGGGCAGCGACCCGACTTTGTGGCCGCTGGTTTGCATGGCGGCGGTACTGGCTGGCGTGCTTGGTGCGCCCTTGACGGCGGCGGTGTTTGCGCTGGGACTGACGGGCGACTTCAACGCCTTCCTGCCGCTGCTGCTGGCGACCGGGATTTCCTACGGCTTCACGGTGCTGGTCATGCGCCGCTCCATCATGACGGAGAAGATTGCGCGGCGCGGCCTGCACATCTACCGCGAATACAGCGTCGATCCACAGGAACGCATGTTCGTGGAAGAAGTCATGACGCGCGACGCGATCACCATTCCCGCCGCGCTCAGCCTGGCAGAACTCAACGCGGCCTATTTTGGCGCGGCGCAACAACATCGGGCGTTTCCGGTCTGCGACCACGCCGGCAAATTGGCTGGCATGCTTGATCGCCACGCCCTGCTCGCGTACCTCGACAAGCATGCGGCCACCACGCCGATCGGAGAGCTGCTGACGCCGTCCACTTCCCTGCTCGCCTTCCCCACCGAAACCTGCCAGTCGATTGCGCGGCGCATGGCCGCACATCATGTCGAGCGCCTCCCGGTCGTGGCCGACGCATCTTCGCTGCAACTGATTGGCATCGTCAGCCGCAGCGATCTGGTCAAACCGGCGCACACGGTATTTCATGAAGAGCACGTGCGCGAACGGCTGGCGCGGCGCTGAACGGCACGTATCAAACGCGCATAAAAAACGGCACAGGCTTCGACCCCTGTGCCGTCCGCTCTCCAAAGAGAACGCAGAACAAACTTTGTGAATTACACTGCGCTGACGTCGAGTTCGGCCTCGGTGTTGGCGATCACGTCTTCCTTGGTCACGCCGCTGGCCAGCTCGATCAGCTTCAGCCCTTGCGGCGTCACGTCGATCACGCCGAGATCGGTAATGATGCGATTGACCACGCCCACGCCGGTCAGCGGCAGGTTGCATTGCTTCAGGATCTTTTGCGAGATGCTGCCATCCTTGCCCTTGGCGACGTGCTCCATCAGCACCACCACGCGGCCGACGCCGGCCACCAGGTCCATCGCGCCGCCCATGCCCTTGACCATCTTGCCGGGGATCATCCAGTTGGCCAGGTCGCCCTGTTGCGAGACCTGCATCGCACCGAGGATGGCGATGTTGATCTTGCCGCCACGGATCATGCCGAACGAGTCGGCCGAAGCGAAGAACGACGAGCCCGGAATGGTCGTCACGGTTTGCTTGCCGGCGTTGATCAGGTCAGCGTCGACCTTGTCTTCGGTCGGAAACGGGCCGATGCCGAGCAGGCCGTTTTCCGATTGCAGCCAGACTTCAATGTCTTTAGGAACGTGATTAGCAACCAGGGTCGGCAAGCCGATGCCGAGGTTGACGTAAAAACCGTCCTGCAATTCCTTGGCTGCGCGCGCAGCCATTTCGTCTCTGGTCCATGCCATGATTATTTCTCCTTATTTCGACACGGTGCGTTGTTCAATCCGCTTTTCCGGCGTGGCGTTGACCACGATGCGGTGCACGAAGATGCCGGGCGTGTGGATCTGGTCCGGGTCGAGAGCGCCGACTTCGACCAGCTCTTCGACTTCGACGATGGTGATCTTGCCGGCCATGGCGACGTTGGGGTTGAAGTTGCGTGCGGTCTTGTTGAAGACCAGGTTGCCGGCCTTGTCGGCCTTCTGCGCTTTGACCAGCGAGACGTCGGCCACCAGCGAGCGTTCCATGACGTACTTGGCGCCGTCGAAGTCGCGGATTTCCTTGCCTTCGGCCACCAGCGTGCCGACGCCGGTCTTGGTGAAGAACGCCGGGATGCCGGCGCCGCCTGCGCGCAGTTTTTCGGCCAGCGTGCCTTGCGGGGTGAATTCGAGTTCGAGTTCGCCGGCCAGGTACTGGCGTTCGAACTCCTTGTTTTCGCCGACGTAGGAGGCGATCATTTTCTTGATCTGGCGCGTGGTCAGCAGTTGGCCGAGGCCGAAACCATCGACGCCGGCGTTGTTGGAAATCGCCGTGATGTTCTGCACGCCGGAGTCGCGCAACGCCGCGATCAAGGCTTCAGGAATGCCGCACAGGCCGAAGCCGCCGACGGCAATCGTCTGGCCGTCCTTGACGATGCCGGATAACGCGCTGGACGCGTCGGGATAGACTTTATTCACGTGTCTCCTTTCGATTCTTATAGGTTCAAAATGTCAGCTGGCATCATAGGACGCTGATAGGGCAGCAACAATACGGTAAAAATACCTAGAAGTCCCGCCAGGCCTTATTATTGAGGATTATCAGCAGTATTTTTACGATACAAGAACTTTCCCCGGACAATGAGCAACTCGCATTCCGTCGACTTTGAACAAGTATTCATGCATGCCCCGATCGGCATGTGTGTCTCGCACAATCGCGTGATCCAGCAAAGCAACTTGGCGCTGGCGAAGATGTTCGGCTATGCGCCGGGTGAATTGTCGGGCCAGTCCTTCATGGTGCTGTATCCGACCGCGGACGAATTCGAACGCACCGGCGTACGCCTGGTGCCCATCCTGAACGAAAAAGGTTTCTACTCCGACGAGCGCATCATGAAGCGCGCCAACGATGAAATGTTCTGGTGTCACGTCACCGGCGCCTCGCTGGTGCAGGGTGATCCGCATGCGGCCGGTATCTGGACGTTTGAGGATGTCAGCGCCAAGCGCCCGCTGGCGCCCGGACTGACGCCGCGCGAACGCGAAATCGCCGCGCTGCTGGTGGAAGGCAAGACCAGCAAGCTGATCGCGCGCCAGGTCGAACTGAGTCCGCGCACGGTGGAAATGCATCGCGCGCGGCTGATGCGCAAGTTCGGCGCGGCGACGTCTTCCGAGCTGGTGCATAAGCTGCTCAGCATTACTCCCTAACCTTCCCCCCACTCCGGTTCATCGGTAAACCGCTCCGCCAGAAAATCCAGCATGGTGCGCAAGGTCGCCGGCATATGCTTGCGCGACGCGTACACACCGTGGATATCGAGCACGGTCGGTTCATGTTGCGGCAGCAGCGCCACCAGCTTGCCCGACGCTACATACGGTGCAGCCGCATACGCCGGCAAATGCGCGATGCCCGCGCCGGCCAGCGCAGCGGACAGCAAGACCATCGCCTCATTGGCGCTGATGTTGCCGCTGACCGCGACCGAGCTGTGCTTGCCCTTGTGATCGAACTCCCACAGGCTTTTTCCCACGTAAGAATGCGTCAGGCAATTGTGCAGCGCCAGGTCCGCGACTTTCTTGGGGGTGCCGTATTCGCGCAAATAATCGGGCGACGCGCAAATTGTTGAACGGCACACGGACAGCTTGCGCGCGATCAAGCTGGGATCGAGTCGCGTGGTCATGCGAATGGCCAGGTCGATGCGCTCTTCCACGAGATTGACAGTGCGGTCCAGCATCATCAGGTCGACCGCCACGCCGGGATAGCGTTTGCAGTAGGCGGTCACGGCGCGCGCCAGTTGCGGACCGAAGGAAGTGGTCGTGGTGATGCGCAACAAGCCCTTGGGCGACTGCTGCGGCTGGCTGACGGCGTTCTGCAGGTCGCTCGCGGAGGACAGCATCTGCCGGCATCGTTCGAGAATCTCGTTGCCGGCCGGCGTCAGACTCAGGCGTCGCGTGGTCCGGTGCAACAAGCGCGCGCCCACCCATTCTTCCAGCTCCGCCAAATAGCGTGAAATCACCGGTCGCGACATGTCCAGCTGCAAGGCCGCCGCCGACTGGCTGCCGCTGTCGACGACGCTGACGAACACCTGCATTGCGGTCAATCTATCCATGTTGCACTCTTCATTCCTGGTCTTATATGACCGGTTTTAGAAACAAACTATGTTTCATTATGCTGTTTTTCCAAAACAAATAAATCATTAATCTTCGTTTGTCGCACTTTTCCCTGTGTCTAAACCGTTTTGGAGAGATCAACATGCATTCGCGCTTCCACACAATTTCCCGTCCGCTGCTGGCGCTGGCCGCCGCCTTCGGCATCTTCGCCGCCGGCGCCGCTGCAACTGCGGCAACTGCAGCAACATCCGCATCCGATGACGTCCTCAAACTGGACGCCTACAATCCCGGCGACAGCGCGCTATTCCCCGTCAGCTCGGTGCTGGTCAGCGGCAAACAGGACGCGATCCTGATCGACGCGCAATTCGGCCACGCACAGGCGCAACAGGTCGTGGAAAAGATCCGCGCCAGCGGCAAGAAGCTGGTCGCGGTCTACATCAGCCACGGCGACCCGGATTATTACTTCGGCCTCGACACCATCAAGGCCGCCTATCCCGACGTGAAAATCCTGGCGACACCGCAAACCGTCGCCCACATCAAGGAAACTGTGACGCACAAGCTGGCGTTCTGGGGACCGAAGTTAGGGGTCGATGCGCCGAAGCAAACCATCGTGCCCGACGTTCTCGACGGCGACACGCTGACGCTGGAAGGCAAGAAGCTGCAAGTGATCGGCCTCGACGGCCCGCAGCCTGAACGCAGCTTCGTCTGGATTCCTTCGATCAAGGCAGTGGTCGGCGGCGTTGTGGTGGACGGTAATGAACATGTCTGGATGGCCGATACGCAAGGTGCGCAATCGCACAAGGACTGGCTCGGCACCTTGGCCCATATCGAAAAACTGAAGCCAAAGACCGTCATCCCCGGCCACTACGCCGCCGGTACCCCGATGACGATCGCATCGGTGAAATATACCCGCGACTACATCAAGGCCTTCGATGCGGAAACGGCCAAGGCCGCCGACTCGACCGCACTGATCGCGGCGATGAAAGCGCGTTATCCTCGCGCGACCAATCTTTCGGTGCTTGAACTGTGCGCCAAGGTCGCCAAGGGCGAGATGAAGTGGTAAGGCAATTCAACTGAAACTGATCAACGAGTCCTGTCCTGAATAGTGAATAGCCGGCACACATGCGCCGGCTATTCGCGTCAGATCAGGGACCTCTCTTCAAGGAACGCATCATGAGCACGCACAACACCGGCGACACAGCCGTGCTGCATTACATCTACGACCCGCTGTGCGGCTGGTGCTACGGCGCCGCACCGCTGGCGGCAGCAGCACGCGAAGTCATGCCCGTGATCGGCCACGGCGGCGGCATGATGACCGGCGCCAACCGCAAGCAGGTGAGCCCGTCCTTGCGCAATTACGTCATGCCGCATGACCGGCGCATCGCGGAGCTGACCGGCCAGCCGTTCGGCGACGATTATTTCAACGGCTTGCTGCTGGATGAAACGGCGATGTTCGATTCGGCGCCGCCAATCGCGGCGATTCTGGCGGCCGAAGAGATCGCCGGACGCGGACTGGATCTGCTGGCGCGTTTGCAGACGGCGCATTACGTCGAAGGACGGCGTATCGCCGACGCGCACGTGCTGCGCACGCTGGCAGAGAAAACGGGATTGGATTCCGGTGAATTTGCGCAGGCATATGCGCGCATCGGCGAAGAAGAATTGCAGCGGCACATCGCTGCCAGCCGCCGCTTGCTGGCGCAGGTCGGCGGCCATGGTTTACCGACGTTCGTGCTGGAGCAAGACGGCCGTCTCGAAGTGCTCGATACCGGTCGCTGGCTGGGCGAACCAGATGCGTGGCGCGAGCATCTCGCTGCTTACACGCATCGCTGAAGCGGCTCAGACAGGCAAGCCGAGTTCTCGCAGCTGCTTCACCGTCTCGGCGCAATCGACATGATGGATTGCATGCCAGCCGAGGCGGTGCGCCGCCTCCACGTTCTTGGCGGAGTCGTCGAGGAACACCAGTTCCGACGGTTTCAGATCCGGCAGATGCTTGGCGTAGCGCGTCAGCGCGATCTGATAAATCACGTCGTCGGGCTTGATGCATTGCTCCGCTCCCGACACCACGATGTCGCGGAATATCTGCAGGAAATCATAGTTCGCCAGCGCGTACGGAAACGTCTCCGAGGACCAGTTGGTCAGGCCGAACAGCGGCACATGCTTGTCATGCAAGGTGCGCAGCAATTCGACGCCGTCATGCAAAGGTCCGCGCAGCATTTCGGTCCAGCGATCGTAGAACGCACGGATCATCGGCTCATGCTGCGGATGTTCCGCCAGCAGCAGCTCGGTGCCTTCTTTCAGAGTGCGGCCGCCGTCCTGGCGAATGTTCCAATCCGGCGAACAGACATTGGTCAGGAAGTGTTCGCGCTCGGCGGCGTCGGGGATCAGGTCTTGATACAGGTGCAGCGGATTCCAGTCGAACAGCACGCCGCCGAAATCGAATACCACGGCACGAATGCCGGCTGCGCTTGCATATTCAGGATTGAATGTTTGCATCGTGCGACCATCAGATGAAAGTTGAAGGAATGCTCTAGACATCAAAGCGTGCGGAAAAATTCATACAGATCGGGCGCATCCGCATACGCCACGTTGAATCGGAACCACGGCTCGTCCGGCGGCGTGAGGTGGAAGAATTCCCCCGGCGCCAGCCAGATGCCCTTTTGCCGCGCGCGGTCGGCGATCTCGCGCGCGCTCAGGTCGCAACCCTCCAGCCGCGCCCAGGAAAACATGCCGCCGCGCGGCGTGGTGAACGGCGTCAGGCCGGTCTCGCTGAGTTTGCCGTTGACGCGCGACTGCGCATTGAGCAGAGATGCCGCCAGGTTCTCGACGTGACGGCGATGGTGGCCTTCGGTCAGTACGCTGTGCACCAGGCGTTCGTTGATTTCGGAATTGGTCAGGCTCAGCACCATCTTGGTATGCACCAGCTGGCGCGCCAGATCGCGCTGGCAGGCGATGAAGCCGAGGCGCAGCGACGGCGCGATGGTCTTCGAATAACTGCCGACGTAAATCACGCGCTGCAAACCGTCCAGCGCCGCCAGCATCGGATCGGTGGGCTGGCCCAGTTCGCGGAAGATGTCGTCCTCCACCACCCAGAAGCCATGCCGCTCGGCTGCCTGCAATACGCGCATCGCACAAGCCGGCGTGTACGAGGTGCCGGTCGGGTTGTGCAACACGCTGGTGGTGAAGAACAGCTTGGGCTTGTGCGTGCGCGCCAGCGTTTCCAGCATCTCGGTATCGACGCCGGTGGGCGTGCGCGGAATGCCGATCACGTTGAGGTCGGCCATCCGCAGCATCGCGATCAGGTTGCAATAGCCGGGATCGTCGACGAACACCGTATCGCCGCGCTTGACCATGGTACGGATGATCAGGTCCAGACCCTGTGTGGCGCCGTGCGAAGTCAGGACCTGATCGAGCGAGACCTCCAGCGACCAGTTGGCCAGGAACTGGCAGATGATCTGGCGCAACGGCGCGTAGCCGTAGGGATGGCCGTAACCGACCTGCTGCGCGCCTGGGGAGCGAATGATGCGGCGTTCGGCTTGGTGCAGGCCTTCGTCGTCCAGCCATTTGCCGGGCAGCCAGCCGCAGCCGGCCTTGATCGGCACGCGCTCGTCGGCAAACATTTCCGACAACAGCCAGGCTGAATCGATGACCGGATCGGGCGGCGTGAACGCCATCGCAGGCGGCGGGTTGGCGCCCTTGGCCGCGACGAAGAAACCGGCGCCGCGCCGCACGATCAGCAGGCCGCGCGCCACCAATTGTTCGTAAGCCTCCACCACGGTCGAGGCGCCGATGCCGTGCGACTCGGCGAACTGGCGCACCGACGGCAGCCGTTCACCCGAACGCAGCGCGCCCTGTTCGATCAACTGCGCCAATCCGTTCACCACTTGCTCGACCAGGCGGTTGCTCCCACTGCGCGCACCGTTGCGCTCCAATGTCAGGTAAACCGCTTCACGCTGGGCCTTCGCCATCTTTTCCTCGCTGTTGCCGGCACCGATGCCGCTCAGATCTTTGCGGCCGGACAAGTGTTATCAATACAGATTGTTGAAATAAACAATACAGTTCTTCGGTTAATTCCAAAGTGTATCTAACAATCCCGGCCGCGTCTCGCAATAATCGAGCATCTTCAACCGCCCGAGGTGCGCCTGAAATGAACAAACCACTGTCTTCTTCCGACCTGTCCGCCTATTGGATGCCTTATACCGCCAACCGTAACTTCAAGGCCAGCCCGCGCATGCTGGTATCGGCGGAAGGCATGTATTACCGCGACGACGCCGGCAATGCCATCCTCGACGGCACCGCCGGCCTGTGGTGCGTACCGCTCGGCCACGCCCAGCCGAAGATCGTCTCGGCGGTGCAAAAGGCAGTGGCGACGCTGGACTACGCGCCGTCCTTCCAGCTCGGCCATCCGATGGCTTTCGAACTGGCCGAACGCCTCAAGCAATACACCGGCGGCCGCTTCTCGCAAGTGTTCTACACCGGTTCCGGCTCGGAAGCGGTCGACACCGCCCTGAAGATTGCCCTGGCCTATCACCGCGTGCGCGGCGACGCCACCCGCACCCGTCTGATCGGCCGTGAGCGCGGCTACCACGGCGTCGGCTTCGGCGGCATGTCGGTCGGCGGCATCGGCGGCAATCGCAAGACCTTCAACTCGGCGCTGCTGCAAGGCGTGGATCACCTGCCGCACACCCACAATCTCGAAAAGAACGCCTTCACCAAGGGCGAGCCGGAATACGGCGCCCACCTGGCCGACGAACTGGAACGCCTGGTCACGCTGCACGACGCTTCCAACATCGCGGCCGTGATCGTCGAGCCGGTCGCCGGCTCCACCGGCGTGCTGATCCCGCCCAAAGGCTACCTGCAACGCCTGCGCGAGATCTGCACCAAGCACGGTATCCTGCTGATTTTCGATGAAGTGATCACCGGCTTCGGTCGTCTCGGCACGCCGTTCGCGTCGGACTACTTCGGCGTCGAGCCGGACATCTTCACCACCGCCAAGGGCCTCACCAACGGCGTGGTGCCGATGGGCGCGGTGTTCGTCAAGCCGCACATCCACGACGCCTTCATGAACGGCCCCGACGGTATCGAACTGTTCCACGGCTACACCTACTCCGGCCATCCGCTGGCCTGCGCCGCCGGCCTGGCCTCGCTGGACATCTTCGAACAGGACGGCATCCTGGAACACGCCAACAGCGTCGCCGACTACTGGCAGGAAGCCGCCCACGCGCTGCGCGGCCTGCCGCACGTGATCGACATCCGCACCATCGGCATGATCGTCGGCATCGAGCTGGCGTCGATCCCAGGCAAGGTCGGCGCACGCGCCTACGACGCCTTCCGTCGCGCCTTCAACGACGGCATCCTGATCCGCGTGACCGGCGACATCATCGCCTTGTCGCCACCGCTGATCATCGAAAAGAAACACATCGACGAACTGTTCGGCAAGCTTGCCGCCATTTTGAAAACATTAGATTAAGAATCAAGGAAACAAGTCAGCATGGAAAAGATCACCCACTTCATCGGCGGCCGCCGCGTCGACACCAACAGCGACCGCTACGCTGACGTATTTAATCCCGCCTTGGGCGTGGCAGTCGCACGCGTGGCGCTGGGCACGGCGGAAGAAGTCAATGACGCCGTCGCCGGCGCCGTCGCCGCCTTCCCGGCATGGTCCAACACGCCGCCGCTGACACGTGCGCGCGTGCTGTTCAAGTTCCTGAACCTGATCCAACAGCACGCCGATGACTTCGCCGCCATCCTGACCCGCGAACACGGCAAGACGTTTTCCGACGCGCAGGGTGAAGTCGCGCGCGGCATCGAAGTGGTCGAGTACGCGGTCGGCATTCCACAAATGCTCAAGGGCGAATACACCGACCAGATCGCGCGCGGCATCGACGCCTGGTCGATGCGCCAGCCGCTGGGTGTGGTGGCCGGCATCACGCCGTTCAACTTCCCGGCGATGGTGCCGATGTGGATGTTCCCGATCGCGCTGGCCTGCGGCAACTGCTTTATCCTCAAGCCGTCCGAACGCGATCCGTCGGCCTCGCTGCTGATCGCCGAATTGCTGCAGCAAGCCGGTTTGCCGGACGGCGTGTTCAGCGTCATCCAGGGAGACAAGGTTACCGTCGATGCATTGCTCGATCATCCTAAAGTCAAGGCCATCAGCTTCGTCGGTTCGACCCCGATCGCCGAATACATCTACGCGCGCGGCAGCGCCAAGGGCAAGCGCGTGCAGGCACTGGGCGGCGCCAAGAATCACATGGTGGTCATGCCGGACGCCGACATGCAAGTGGCGGTCGATGCGTTGATCGGCGCGGCCTACGGTTCAGCCGGCGAGCGCTGCATGGCGATCTCGGTTGCGGTCGCCGTCGGCGACGCCGGTGACAAGCTTGTTTCTGCACTGGCCGAACGCACGCGCAATCTGAAGATCAACGACGGCATGGAGAAGGACGCCGAGATGGGTCCGGTCGTGACCGCGGCGGCAAAGGCGCGTATCGAAGGACTGATCGGCAAGGGTGTCGAAGAAGGCGCGACGCTGGTGGTCGACGGTCGCGGCTTCAAGGTACCCGGTCGCGAAAATGGTTTCTTCGTCGGCGGCACGCTGTTCGATCACGTCACGCCCGAGATGACCATCTACAAGGAAGAAATTTTTGGGCCGGTGCTGTGCGTATTGCGCGCGCCCGATGTCGCCACTGCCGTGGAGTTGATCAACAACCATGAATACGGCAACGGCGTCGCCATCTACACGCGTGACGGCGGCGCAGCGCGCGAGTTCGTGCGCCAGATCGAAGTCGGCATGGTCGGCGTCAACGTGCCGCTGCCGGTGCCGATGGCATTCAGCAGTTTCGGCGGATGGAAGCGCAGCCTGTTCGGCGACCATCATGTCTACGGCCCGGAAGGCGTGCGTTTCTACACCCGCGCGAAAGCCGTGATGCAGCGCTGGCCGAACACCGCCAGCGCCGGCGCGGAGTTCGCTTTCCCGCAGATGAAGTGAGCTTGAAAGAAAAATGAAAACTGCGATTTCTTCATAGACAAAAACGGCATGAGCGAACCTCATGCCGTCGCTGTTTCCGGAACCGGTTTTTGAATGTGAAGTATTGGTGCGAAAGACGAATTTGATGGTGCAGAACGATATTGAAAATGCACCGTCATCTTCAGAAAAGAAGGATTAAATTCATCAAAAGAAAAATCCCTCCGGGAAGTAATTCACGTAGCATGCAGTAACGCGAAAAAACAAAATGCGGACGTGTTAAAAACACGATCAAGCAAGCATTCGCGGCAAGAAAAATATAAAAACGAACAGAGACATTAAACCAGGAGGAGCAAACATGATCCATCGTCATCATGCATTGCGACATTCGCACATTCGCGTGCGCACAAGGTCGCAAAGTCGTCATCTTCACACTGCTTTTACCGAGGTAAACGCGGTGCAATTTCCCATACCCCTGCATTAGTTTTTTCTGCATTTTCCCTCTTGCGGCGCGAATAATTTTTCGTCGTCACAGGCATGGAACTTGCATCACAATACCCCGACTCAATTGCCGATCAACCCTTTCAATGCGCTGTCATTTTTTGGAGATGTGAATATGATGAAACGTCGTGATTTTCTCAAGCTGTCCGCCCTCGCCGCACCCGGCGCGCTGTCCTATACCGACGTCTTTGCGCAAGCCGACGCGATCCAGTTCGGCTGCCCGGTACCGATGTCCGGTCCGTTCGCCGCCAACGGCAAGTACGCCGACATGGGCATGAAGCTGGTGCTGCAAAAATACGGCAAGGTGCTCGGCAAGAACTTGAGCTACACCACGCTGGACACTGAAGGAAAACCGGCGACCGCCGTGCGCAAGGTGCAGGAAACGATGGAAAAGGGCACGCGCTTTTTCGCCGGCGGCATCCTCTCCGGCGAAGCGCTGGCGATGGGCAAGGAAGCCGAAAAAGGCGGCAGCATTTTCATCACCACCGCAGGCGCCGATGAAATCACCGGCAGCGATTGCAACCGCGCCACCTTCCGCTGGTCGGTGCCGACCTTCGGCGCGATCGAACAAACCGTGCGTCCGCTGCTGGAAAAAATGCCGAATGCCAAACGCTGGTACACCATTACGCCGCAATACGTGTTCGGCGACGGTCTGCTGAGCGCGGCCAAAGCCATCTTCAAGGAAAAAGGCATCGAGCACGTCGGCAACAGCTATCACTCGCTGGCCGAGAAGGAATTCAGCGGCTACCTCACCAACGCCATGGCCGCCAAGCCTGACGTCCTGCTGCTGCTGAACTTCGGCTCGCAATCGTCGGACACATTGCGCCAGGCGGTCAGCTTCGGCATGAAGAACAATTGCACGATCCTGATGGCGTGGGCCTCGGGCCTTGAACAGTTCGAAACCCTGGGTGCGGACATCTGCGACGGTGTGTATTTCGGCGCGCAATACTGGCACGCCATCGATGCGCCGTTCAACAAGGAATTCGTCAAGATCGTCAACGACTCGCTGAAGATCGATCCGAACTACAGCCTGGCCGGTTCCTACATCTGTACCAAGATCGTGCTCGACGCCATCATCAAGGCCAACAGTACCGATCCGAAAGCGGTCATCGCGGCGATGGAAGGCATGAAATACGAAGGCCTGACCGGCACCGAAGAAATCCGCAAGGGCGATCACCAGGTCATCAAAAACTATTACCTGCTCAAGGGCAAGGCCAAGTCGAAGATGCGCAACAAGAACGATTATGCGGACATCATCTCGTCCGGCAAGTCGTTCCTCGCGCTCGACAAGACCATGTGCAAGCTGGGTTAAACCTATTGGCGTAGTTTGTTTCTGCACGGCGCGGTACAGGCATCCTGTATCGCGCCAACTCCGCACATTACTGCAAGCTGCTTGCACAAGCGTTTCGAGGTTTCATGAATATCTATCTGCTGCAAATTGCCAACGGCGTCGGCATCGGCATGCTGTATTTCCTGCTGGCGGTGGGCCTGTCCATCGTGTTCGGGCTGCTGCGTTTCGTCAATTTTTCGCATGGCGCGTTCTTCCTGCTGGGCGCTTACTTCTGCTTCCAGCTCGGTGAAATGGGCCTCAATTTCTGGTGGTCGCTGCTGATCGCGCCTGTGGTTGTCGGCTTGTTTGCATTCCTGGTCGAGCGCTTTGTCCTGCGCCACATTTATGCATTGCCGCATCACTTCCATATTCTGTTTACGGTCGGCCTCGCGCTGGTGTTGCAGGAGGCCGTGATCTCCTACTGGGGTCCGCTGGGCAACAATATTTCGCCGCCGGATATCTTGCAAGGCGTGGTGATGGCCGGCGGTTTCGTGTATCCGAAATACCGTTTGTTCGTGATCGCCTTCACCGCAGTGATGGCGCTGCTGTTGTGGTGGATCCTTGAAGGAACGCGCCTCGGTTCCATCGTGCGCGCCGGCAGCGAGTCGACTGAAATGGTGTCGCTGCTCGGTCTCAATATCGATCGCATTTTCAGCCTGGTGTTTGCGCTGGGCGCGTTCACCGCGGGCCTGGCGGGTGCGCTGGCGGCGCCGATCCGCGGCGTCGAACCGTTCATGGGCGTGGAGGCGCTCGGTATCGCGTTCGTGGTGGTGGTGATCGGCGGCCTCGGCAGTTTCTCCGGAGCGCTGGTGGGCGGCATCCTGGTCGGCATCGTGCAGAGCGTGATGAGCACGGTGTGGTCGGAAGGCGCGCACCTGATGATTTACGTGGCGATGGCGGCGGTCATGCTGCTGCGTCCCAACGGCCTGCTCGGCCGCTCCAGCTGAGGAGATGACCATGAAACATATCGTTCATTTCCGTTTTACGCTGCTGGTCATCGCCGTGGTTCTGCTGCTGCCGCTGTGCGTCAGCTCCGGCACGCTGGCGACCGAAGTATTGATCTATGCGTTGGCTGCACTGGGTTGCAATCTGCTGCTCGGCTATACCGGCTTGATGTCGTTCGGCCAGGGGATTTTCTTCGGCATCGGCAGCTACGCTACCGGCCTCGCGTTGCTGCATCTGAAGGCGCCGCTGCTGATTTCGCTGTTGATCGCCGCCGTCATCGGCGGGCTGATTGCGCTGCTGGTCGGCTGGTTTTCGATCCGCCAGCGCGGCACCTATTTTGTCATGCTGACGCTGGCGTTTGCGCAGATGTTCTACTTCCTCGCGTACACGATGAAGGACATCACCGGCGGCGACAACGGCCTGCTCGACATTCCGCGTCCGAACCTGTCGGTGCTGGGCCATACGCTGTTGCCGACAACCACCTCGTGGCAGTACTACGGCTTCGTCGCGATCCTGTTCGTGGTGGTGTTCTGGCTGCTGCAACGGGTGGTGGATTCTGTACTCGGACGTACGCTGCTGGCGGTGCGCGACAACGAGGCGCGCGCTTCCGCGGTGGGCTACGACATCACCTTGCTGAAGCTGGCGGCTTTCGTGATCTCCGGCATGGTGACGGGACTGGCAGGCGGCCTGCACGCGATGATGACCGGCGTCGCGCCGCTGTCCAACATCGAATACCACACCAGCGAATCAATCCTGATCATGACCGTCATCGGCGGCACCGGCAATCTGTTCGCCTCGGTGCTGGGCGCTTCGTTCTATGTGCTGGTCGGCAACTGGCTGTCGACGCTGTGGCCGCGCTGGCTGATGCTGCTCGGCTTCCTGCTGATCGGCGTGAGCCTGTACATGCACAAGGGCTTGTACGGTCTTGCGCAATCGCTGTTGCAACGCGTACGCCCGGGCGCAAAACTGAGCGCTGACGTTGCCAAGGAGAGCCACTAATGAGTACACCCATCCTCAAGGCGGTGAACGTCACCAAGCGCTACGGCAAGTTCACTGCGGTCAACAACATCACGCTGGACATCCTGCCGGGCACGGTGCATTCGGTGATTGGCCCCAATGGCGCCGGCAAGACCACGTTGTTCCACACGCTGACCGGCACCACGCCGATCACCGAGGGCAGCATCCTGGTCGAAGGCGAAGAAGTCTCGCACCTGCCCGGCTACAAGCGCGTACGCAAAGGACTGGCGCGTTCATTTCAGGTGACCAGTTTATTTCCCAATTTGAGCGTGCGCGAAAACCTGCGGCTGGCGGCCCAGGGCACGCGTCCGGCGCAAGCGCTCAACCCGTGGAAGCGTCCCGAGTTGCTGCGCCAGGCCTGCGACATCGCCGAACAATTGGTGGCGCGCCTGAACCTGCAGAGCGTGGCCGAGCGCCTGTCGTCGGAACTCTCGCACGGCCAGCAACGCCGTCTTGAAGTCGGCATGGCGATGGCCGGCCAGCCGAAGGTGATCTTCCTCGATGAACCAACCTCCGGCATGGGCATCGACGACATCGCCGACATGAAGAAACTGATCCACAGCCTGCGCGACAACTACACCGTGGTGCTGATCGAACACAACATGGATATCGTCATGGACATCTCCGACAGCATTACGGTGATGCAGCAAGGACAAATCCTGGCGCACGGCAAGCCGAATGAAATCCGCAACGACGAGCGCGTGCGCCGCGCTTACCTGGGCAGCATGATTACCGGCGGAAAAAGCGGAGCAAACTCATGATCCTCAACGTACAAGACATACACGGTTATTACGGCAAGAGCCACGTCCTGCAGGGAGTGTCGCTGCAGGTCGCGGCCGGTGAAGTGGTGACGCTGCTGGGCCGCAACGGCGCCGGCAAGAGCACCACCTTGAAAAGCATCGTCGGCGTGGTGCAGCCGCGCCAGGGCAAGGTCATGTTCGAGGGCAATAACGTCGCCGGCCTGCCTGCTTATAAAATCGCCGCACGCGGCGTGTGCCTGGTGCCGGAACATCGCGGCATCTTCAAGCTGCTGACGGTAGAAGAGAACCTGACCATGGCGGCGCGCAAGGATTCGGCTTGGGGACTGGAAGACGTGTACAAGATTTTCCCGCGCCTGAAAGAACGCCGCAAGAACGGCGGCGGCCAGTTGTCGGGCGGCGAACAGCAGATGCTGGCGATTGCGCGCGCGCTGATGACACATCCCAAGGTGCTGATGCTGGACGAGCCGGTCGAAGGACTGGCGCCGGTGATCGTCGACGAGATCGTCGCCCAGATCAAGCTGATCAAGGCGACCGGCATGTCGATCATCCTGGTCGAACAGAACCTGGAGGTCTGCACGCAACTGGCGGACCGGCATTACATTGTGGAACAGGGACGCATCGCTTATACCGCGACCAATGCGGAATTCCTCGCGGACGACAGCGCCAAGGATCGTTATCTTGGCGTAAATCTTGCTGCTTAATTCTGTCACTGAATTGCTGCCTGATTGACCACAAACATTATCGAATCTGACGGAATCATCATGAACACAAAAACCAGCACCACCAATTTACGCATCGACGGCAAACGCCTCTGGAATTCGCTGATGGACCTCGGCGCCATCGGCGCGACACCCAAGGGCGGCGTCTGCCGACTGGCGCTGACCGACCTCGACAAGCAGGGCCGCGATCTCGTCAGCAGCTGGGCGAAGCAGGAAGGCATGAGCGTCACGGTCGACCAGATCGGCAACATCTTCATGCGCCGCGCCGGCCGCAACAACGACCTGCCGCCGGTGGTCACCGGCTCGCACATCGACACGCAACCGACCGGCGGCAAGTTCGACGGCAACTATGGCGTGCTGGCCGGCATGGAAGTGATCCGCACGCTCAATCAGCACAACATCCAGACCGAGGCGCCGATCGAAGTCGCTGTGTGGACCAATGAAGAAGGTTCGCGCTTCGTACCGGTGATGATGGGTTCGGGCGTGTTCTGCGGCGCCTTCACACTGGAGCATGCGTACAGCGCGACCGACATCGACGGCAAGAACGTCAAGGATGAACTGACGCGCATTGGCTACATCGGCGAGCAGAAGTGCGGCGATCATCCGATCGGCGCGTATTACGAAGCGCACATCGAGCAAGGCCCGGTGCTGGAAAACGCCGACACCGTCATCGGTGTGGTGCCGGCGGTGCTCGGCCTGTCGTGGTACGACTGCACGGTCACCGGTTTTGAATCGCACGCAGGTCCGACGCCGATGGAAATCCGCAAGGATGCGCTACAGGTGTCGACTTACATCATGCAGGAAGTCGTGGCGATTGCGAACCGCTATCCGCCTTACGGCCGCGGCACGGTCGGCCAGGTGCAGGTGATGCCGAACAGCCGCAACGTGATTCCGGGTCAGGTGAAATTTTCCATCGACCTGCGCAACGTCAGCGATGAAACGCTGAACCAGATGCACGAAGACTTGCTGGCGTATCTCGAGCAAACCCGCCAGAAGACCGGACTGAAGATCGAGCTGGAACGCGTGTCCTATTTTCCGCCCTGCCCTTTCCATCCCGACTGCGTGGGCGAAGTACGCAACGCCTCGGCCATGCTCGGCTACGCCACCATGGACGTGGTATCGGGCGCCGGTCATGACGCCATCTACGCCGCGCGCCTGGCGCCGGCCGGAATGATCTTCGTGCCGTGCAAGGACGGCGTCAGCCACAACGAAATCGAGGACGCCAAACCCGAGCATCTGGAAGCCGGTGCCAACGTGCTGCTGCACGCCATGCTCGCCAGCGCCAAAGTCGTCTGAACACCGCCAAGGAATTTGTCATGCCGTTAAAGATTGTCGTCGCCCGCCTCAACCACGAGACCAACACCTTTTCGCCCATCCCGACGCCGCTGGAAGCCTTCGTGCCGCAATGGGACGGCGCGGCCTACAAGGATCAGAAAGGCGCGCGCACCTCGATGGGCGCCTTCCTCGATATCGCTGACGGCATGTCCGCCACTATCGTGACGCCGCTGGCGGCGACCGCCAATCCGAGCGCGACTGTCGCCGCCGATGCGTACACGCTGATGACCGATGCGATCGTGCGGGCAATCGAAGGCGGCTGCGACGCCATCATGCTCGACCTGCACGGCGCCATGGTGGCGGAGAACGCCGACGACGGCGAAGGCGCGCTGCTTGAACGCATCCGCAAGATCGCGCCCCACGTGCCGCTGTGCGTCGCGCTCGATCTGCACGGCAACGTTACGCAAAAGATGGTCGACAATGCCGACATCATCGTCAGCTTCAAGACCTATCCGCACATCGACATGTATGAAACCGGCGAGCACGCCGGTCGTCTGCTGGTGGAATTACTGCAAGACAAATCGCGTCCGGTCACAGGCTGGCGGCAAGTACCTTTGCTATCGGCGACGCTGACCAGCAATACCTCGGCCTCGGCCATGCTGCGCGCCGTTGAACAAGCCAAGGTGGCCGAGAAGCAGCCCGGCGTATTGGCGGTGTCGGTGCTGGCGGGATTCCCGTTGTCCGACTTCCGCGATGCCGGTGTGTCTGTGGTAGTGGTGACCGACAACGACGCCGCGCTCGCGCAAAACGTCGCCGACAAGATTGCCAAACAGATCTGGGCCGAGCGCGATGACTTCGTCTACGACAGCCAGCCGCTGCGCCAGTCGCTGGCGCATGCGCGCGAAATGGCTGCAGGTCCCGGCAAGGGACCGGTGCTGTTGCTGGACCACAGCGACAACGTCATGTCGGGCGGCACCTGCAACACCATGGACGTGTTGGAAGCGGCGCTGGCCGAAGGCATGAGCGGCATCGCCGCCGGTCCGATCAGCGATCCGGAAGCGGTGGCGCAATTGCGTAAGGCCGGCGTCGGTGGCACCGTCACGCTGGCGGTCGGCAACAAGGTGGCGCTGGCGCAACAGGGCATCGTCAAGACGCCGCTGCAACTGACCGGCAAGGTGCTGGCGATCACCGACGGCGTGTTCCGCGTGTCGGGTCCGATTTATACCGGCTCGACCATCAACATGGGCAACAGCGTGCTGTTCGATACCGGTGCGGCGAAAATCGTCATCACCGAAGAACGCGTCGAGCCCTATGACCTCGGCGTGTTCACCAGCCTCGGCCTCGATCCGGCGACGATGGATTACGTCATCCTGAAGTCGCGCATGTACTGCCGTCCGGTATTCGTGCCGATCAGCAAGGGCCTGGAAGAATGCGACTCCGACAGCGGCGGCCCGACCAGTTCCAACTTCGACCTGTTCCCGATCCGCAAGGTGCGGCGTCCGGTCTATCCGCTCGACGCCGCAACGCCCTCGCCCGTCTGAACGCCGCCATGCCATCAACGAGCGCGCAAAGCCGCAAGGACAGCGGCAAGGCCAAACTGTTGCTGCTCGTCCTCGGCGTGCTGTGGGGACTCAACTGGCCGGCGGTGAAAGTATCGCTGAGCGGTGTCTCGCCGTGGACCTTGCGCAGCATCGGTCTCGGCGCGGCGGCGTGCACGCTGTTCGTGCTGGCGTTCGCACGCGGCCGCAGCCTGCACATCGACCGGCGCGATCGTCCGCACATCGTCATGACCGGCCTGCTCAACATTGCGCTGTTCAATATCCTGCTGACCTTCGCCCAGCTCGGCGCAGCGACCTCGCGCGTGGCGATCATCACCTATTCGATGCCGCTGTGGGCGACGTTGTTTGCGCGCATCGCGCTGGGTGAAAGACTCGACCGCATGCGCGGCATCGGCCTGGCGTTCGGCGTCGGCGGACTCGCCGTGTTGATCGCGCCGCTGGTCGGCGGCGGCCTGCTGAATCTGCCGCACGGCATTCTCTACGCATTGGCCGCGGCGCTGACCTGGGCCGCCGGCACCGTCTACATGAAATGGGCGAAGATCAATGCCGAGCCGCTGGCGATCGCCGCGTGGCAATTGCTGATCGGCGCGCTGGTGGCGCTGACCGGTTTGCTGTCGTTCGAGGGATGGCCGCATTTGGGCATGTTGCATCCTGAGGTGATCGTCGCACTGGCGTATCACATCTTCTTCGGCATGGCGGCGGCGTACATCCTGTGGTTCGAAATCATCGCAAGGCTACCGGCCGGCGTCGCCGCGCTCGGGACGTTGCTGGTGCCGGTGGTCGGCGTCAGCAGCGCGGTGTTGTTGCTCGGTGAGCGACCGAGCGCACCGGACCTGCTCGGCTTCGCACTGATCTTCGGCGCCGCCGTCTGCGTACTGCTACCGGCAGGGGCCTTGCCCGTGCGCAGGGCCTGATCAGTTCTGTGCCGTCTGCAGCGAGTTGACGAAGGCGGTCTTGAGCACGTGGTGCGGCACATAAAGCAAGTCCGTGACCGTCTCCGGCGCCAGCGCGCGCGAAAAGAAAAATCCCTGTCCGAAATCGCAGCCGATGTTGCGCAGGTGGTCGACCTGCAACTCGGTCTCGGTGCCCTCGGCCACCACTTCGATGCCGAGATTGCGCGCCAGCGTCATGATGGTCTGCACGATCTGCAGGCGTTCGTGATCCTCGTTCATGCGCATGACGAAGGAACGGTCGATCTTCAACACGTCCAGCGGAAAGCGGTGCAGGTAACTCAGCGATGAATAACCGGTGCCGAAATCGTCGACGCTGAAGCGCACGCCGATCTCGCGCAGCTGCGTCAGGATGCGGATGGTGCGCTCGACGTCGCCCATGGTGACACTCTCGGTGATTTCCAGGCGCAGCGTGTTGGGATCAATGCCGGTCTCGGCGACGATCTGCTTGATCTGGTCCACCAGATTGGGTTGCACGAACTGGCGCGGCGAGATGTTGACGCTGATGGTCAGCGGCTTGGCGCGCGGGAATTGCCGGTGCCATTGGTGCATCTGGCGACAGGCTTCGCGCAGCACCCACATGCCGATGTAGAGGATCAGGCCGGTGTCTTCGGCGACATCGATGAAGTCGCCCGGGTAGACCAGCTCGCCCGGTCCGCGCTGCCAGCGCACCAGCGCCTCGACGCCGACAATGGTGCCGGCCTGCAGCTCGATGATGGGCTGGTAGTGCAGCACGAATTCATTGTTTTTCAAGGCGTGGCGCAACGCGGTTTCGACGGCGAGTCGACTGACCGCCCCCTTGCGCATGCTGCGATCGAACACTTCGTAGCGGCTCTTTCCCATCGCCTTGGCGCGATACATGGCGAGGTCGGCGTCGCGCAAGACTTCGTCGGCAAGCGTATGGCCGATGTCGCCGAACACGATGCCGGTGCTGGCGCTGGCGTAAATCTCCTGGTCGCGGATCAGGAACGGCAAGGCCATCGCCGCCTGAATGCGCTCGGCAATGCGCACCGCTTCGCCGACATCGTCAATGTCGCTCAGCAGCACCGTGAACTCATCCCCGCCCATGCGCGCCAGCGTGTAGCTCGGGCTGATTCCGTCGACACCGGATACCGATGCCGACAATTCGGACGATCCGGGATGATCCGGCCGCAACGCATTCCTGAGGCGCGCTGCGACCTGAATGATCATGCGGTCGCCGGCCAGGTGACCAAGGCTGTCGTTGACGATCTTGAAGCGGTCGAGGTCGATGAACAGCACCGCGAAGCGCGCGTTGTCGTCCTCCCACTGCCGCTGCAGCGCCAGGTCCAGCTGCTGCAGGAACAGGTTGCGGTTGGGCAGGCCGGTCAGTGCATCGTGCGAGGCGTCGTGCGCCAGCCGTCGTTGCGCCTGCGCGCGTTCGGCGACACGACCCAGGCGCGTGCCGATCTGACGCATCAGGTCCATCAGGCGCAGCAATTGGTCGTCCAGCGACAGGATACGCACCGAGAAGAACTCCAGCACCGCCACCACGTCGCCACCGCTCATCACCGGAAAAGCGATGGCGGCCCGGATGCCGATCGACCGTGCAATGTCGGCGCGAGGCGCGTCGCGATCGGCGCCGAGATTGACGAGCCAGACTGGCGCGGCCTCACTGAGCACGCGCCCGGGCAGATCCTGCTCTGCGTGGAACTGCGGATCGGAAGACATGCAGCGAAAAGTGGAGAATTCGGGCCGGTTGGCGCCATGCCAGATGCCGCTTGAAACCAGGACGGATGGTTTGGCGCTCTTGCGTACATGGAAACAATGGCCGAGCGGCCAGCCGGTGTAGCGGCAGATCTCGTCGACGGCAAATTGCAGCGCCTGCTCGAGCGTATCAGACTCATTGGCGGCCGCAGTGACGGCTTCGAGCACTTGCAGCTGGCGCAGGCGGTTTTCCGTTGCGGCTTCGCCCTGCAGGCGGACGTCACGTTCACGCACCAGCGACTGCGTCAGTTTTTCTAATTCCGCGGCATGCGCAGCCGCGTCCGGTTTTATTGTCATGTGATCGAGAGTGTGATCGTGAGTGAGACGGTGGCCCTGCGTATTGCCGTCATGCACTTTCGAAGCATTCGATTATAGCGGCACGTTGTCACTATTGCATGACGGCATTTCACTCATGTGGGCTTCGTTTGTCCAGATCCTGACGCAGAGTTGACAAAAGGCCCCGCAAAGTACCGCTCACCTGCGGTTTGAAGCCATTTCGGTGTGATACGCTGAACTGATAACAATAATTTAACGCCCGCGCATACCGCCGCGGAAGTAAAACGTCGTATGGGAAAAGGAGACGGCCATGAAGAATTACAGAATAGGTGTGCGGCTCGGTATCGGTTTTGTAGCCATGCTGATGTTGATGGCGGTCATGGTGGGCATCGCCGTCTGGCGCTTGCAAGGCATTGGCGACGCCACCGACGACATGGTAAAAAATGCCTTGCAAAAAGAACGCACCGCCAATCAATGGCACGCCGCCATCAAGGAAAACGGCGTGCGCACGTTCGCCGTCATGCGCAGCGATGATGCCGAATTCCAGAAGTACTTCCAGACCCAGATCGACAACGAATCCAAGCGCATCAGCGAAGTACAGAAGCGCGTCGAAGCCGCCGTCACGTCTCCCCAGGAAAAGCAGCTGTTCGACAACGTCGGGAAATTGCGTGCCGCCTATCGCACCGCGCGGGAGGACATCTTCAAGATGAAGGCCGCCGGCAAGGTGGAAGAAGCCAAGCAGCTGACCAATACCAAGCTGGTCAAGATGATGGATGATTACGCCGCCAGCGTCCTCACTTACGCCAACTATCAGACCCAGGTCATCGACGATTCGGCCGGCGAGATTTATCAGAGCTACCAGTCCGGGCGCACGCTGCTGCTGAGCCTGGGCCTGATCGAGCTGGTGCTGGGCGGCTTGCTGGGCTGGCTGCTGACGCTGAGCATCACGCGCCCGCTCAACGAAGCGGTGAACATCGCCGAGACGGTGGCCTCGGGCGACCTCACCTCGCACATCGACGGCAGCGGCAAGGATGAAACCAGCAAGCTGCTGCAAGCGCTCAAGACCATGAACGACAACTTGCTCAACATCGTCGGCGAAGTGCGCAACGGCACCGACACCATCGCCACCGCCTCAAGCGAGATCGCCAGCGGCAATCTCGACCTGTCGGCACGCACCGAAAGTCAGGCCGGCGCACTGGAAGAAACCGCCTCGGCCATGGAAGAACTGACCTCGACCGTGAAGCAGAATGCCGACAATGCGCGCCAGGCCAATCAGCTGGCGGTGTCCGCATCCGAAGTCGCGGTGCAGGGCGGCAGCGTGGTTGGCCGGGTGGTCGATACCATGGGTGCGATCAATGAATCATCGAAGAAGATTGTCGACATCATCAGCGTGATCGACGGCATCGCCTTCCAGACCAACATCCTGGCGCTGAACGCCGCCGTGGAAGCCGCGCGTGCCGGCGAACAGGGCCGAGGCTTCGCGGTGGTCGCCTCGGAAGTGCGCAGCCTGGCGCAGCGCTCGGCGGCGGCGGCCAAGGAAATCAAGGCGCTGATCGACGATTCCGTGGAAAAGGTGGGATCCGGCAGCAAGCTGGTCGAGCAGGCCGGCGCCACCATGACCGAGGTGGTCGCCAGCGTCAAGCGCGTCACCGACATCGTCGGCGAAATCAGTTCGGCCAGCCAGGAACAGAGCGACGGCATCGAACAGGTCAATCGCGCCATCACGCAGATGGACGAGACCACGCAACAGAACGCCGCGCTGGTGGAAGAGGCGGCGGCGGCGGCGCAATCGTTGCAGGATCAGGCCAGCACGCTGACCCGGGTGGTCAGCGTGTTCAAGCTCGACAACACTATCGTGGCGGTCAAGCCGGTGCTGCGCACCGTCGATATCACGCCGCAGCGCAAGCCGCCGGTCGCGGCAACGCGGGCGCGCGTGACGAAAGCGGAGGCGCCCAAACTCAAGCAGGCGCCGGCCTCCGCCAAGGCATCCGAAGGAGAGTGGGAACAGTTCTGACGCGATACCCGAATTGGGAAAGTCTCATGAAAAACGCCGGCATGCAGCCGGCGTTTTTCATTGTGGAATCGGATCAGGGCCTCAGGCTGCCAGCGCCTTTTCCAGCAGCTGATGCAGCTCGGCGAACTGCGGCTCGCCGACGTAGCGCTTGAGGATGCTGCCGTCCTTGCCGATCACGAAAGTAGTCGGAGTCAGCTTGACGTCGCCGAAGGCCTTGGCCAGCGTGTCTTGCGGATCAAGCGCAACCTTGAAGGGCAGCTTGCGGGTTTCGGTGTAGTTGAGCACGTAGTTCGGCGGATCGTAGCTCATGGCGACGGCGACGAAGTCCAGGCCCTGGTCCTTGTACTTGTTGTAGGTCGAGATCATCTGCGGCATTTCGCCGACGCAGGTGGTGCAGCTGGTGGCCCAGAAGTTGACCATCACGACCTTGCCGCGCAAGTCCTTGAGCGCGACTTTCTGGCCGTCCAGCTTGACGAAGGTGACATCCGGAGCGGCGTTGCGCGCCGACAACGAGCTGTAGCCGAACACGGCGACGGCGACGACGACGGCCAGTCCGCCGAGTTTAAGGCCGAGGCGACGACGTGGCGTTGCGGCGGTGTTTTTGGCTTGCATGTTCTTTCCCTAGTTCATTGCCGGATGGCAAAGCGACAACGTCACGCCGTCGAACCATCCTGAAACATCAGTAGATCGGGTCATTATAGACGCGCCATGAAAAAACCGCCGGGCCATGAAGAATCACGGACACGGCGGCTCCCGCCTGATGCACGGGCAGGCTCCGGCTTACTTGGCCGGATCCGGCGGCGCCTGGCGGGAATACTGCTTGAGTTCTTCTTCCGAAATGTATTCGTACAGCGTCACAACCTTTTGCACGCCGCTCACGCCACTGGCGATATCGGCGCCACGCTTGCCTTCACGCTCGGTCACGCGTCCCATCATGTAGACGATGCCGCGTTCGGTGGTGACCTTGAACGCGCTGGAATACAAATCCTTGGCATCGACCAGGCTGGCCAGAACCTTGCTGGTGATGAGCGCGTCGTTGGAACGCGACGAGAAGTTGGACGAACCGGAAATGGCGAGTTCGTTGTAGATGGCCTCGACGCCCGGCAAGCTCTTGATTTCGCGTTCGGCGGCGGCCTTGGATGCTTCGTCAGGCACTTCGCCACTCAGCAAGACCTTGCGGTTGAAGCTGGTGACATTGACGTGGGAGCCCTGCGGCACTACGCCGGGGATGTTGGCTTCGCCCTTGACCACGATGGACTTGTCCTCGGTCTGCGCGCCCAGCGTGCGGCGATCAGTGGCGGCGAAGGTGCCGGCCAGCAAACCGCCGGCCAGTACGCCGAAGCAACCCTGCAAACCGATTGCCAGCATGCCGCACACGGCGGCGGCCGCCAGCGGACGGCGCAGCTTCAACAACGTAGTCCAGCCAGCCTTGACATCATTCATGCACATCACCTCCAAAGAGCGCGACATCGATACCGTCGCAAATACAATGCAAAGTCACCAGATGCACTTCCTGGATGCGCGCGGTACGGTCATGCGGCACACAGATATGTACATCGGCGTCGGTCAGTTTCTTGCCGATGGCGCCACCGCCTTTACCGGTCAGCGCCACCACGCGCATGTCGCGTTCCTGGGCAATCTCGATCGCGGCCAGCACATTGCCGGAATTACCCGAGGTCGAGAACGCCAGCAACACGTCGCCGGCCTGGCCGAAAGCCTGGACCTGCTTCGAGAAAATTTCCAGGTAGCTGTAGTCGTTACCGACTGCGGTCAGGATCGAGGTATCCGTCGTCAACGCCAGCGCCGGCAGCGGCAGGCGCTCGCGTTCAAAACGCCCCACCAGTTCAGCGGCGAAATGCTGGCAGTCCGCTGCCGAACCGCCGTTGCCGCAGGCAAGAATCTTGTTGCCATTCGACAGCGCCGTAAACATAAGTTCAATCGCCTGCTCAATCGGCTGTGCCAGCACGGCAGCGGCGTGGATCTTGAGTTCGGCACTTTCTTGGAAATGCGAAAGGATACGTTGATTGGTCATGGTGCGAGTAAGTTTAACGATGCATGAAGAACGACATTGTCTGATGCGTCCGCCCGGGTTGCCGGCCTGAAACTGGCGAGGCAGCGGCAGAGAGTGTCAAGAAGCTCGCCAATTATAGTGTAGTTGGGGGGAAGTTCCGCTGATGCAAGCCTTAAAGAAGCGTATCAAAATGCTTCCGGAGTTGCTTCCACGGCATTTTTAAGCCAGTTCATGCGATCACCGTCATAGCCGATGACGTCAAAGCGGCAGGCAGGCGGCATGCGATAGCGCTGCAGGAAGATCTGGGCGGCGACGATCAGGCGACGCTGCTTGGCGCGCGTGACGCTGGCCAGAGCGCCGCCGAAGCTGTCCTTGCTGCGCTTGCGCACCTCGACGAACACCAGCGTGTCGCCGTCCTGCATGATGAGATCGATCTCGCCGCCCTTGCAGCGGAAGTTGCGTTCGATCTGACGCAGTCCTTCGCCGCGCAGGAAGGCCAGCGCGGCATCCTCGGCGGCATCGCCGCAGACCTGCTTGCTGGTGCGCGGGTCCGCTTTGCCGCGCAGCCGGTCGAACAATGCCATGCGCTTAGCGTTGATTGGCCACCGGAACCGCGATGCCGTCCTGGTAGACGGCCTGGGTTTCCTTGCGCTGGAAATACGTGGCGCCGGCGCTCATGTTGACGTTGATCTGGCCGGTCACGCCGTCGATGTCGAAACCGGAACGCTGCGCCGCAATTTCGCTGGCGACGCGGAAAGCATCGATACCTAGCGCATATAAGCGCTCGAGGTCGGCGTTGGGCTTGACGTCGGCATTGGCGACCGAGCGCGGATATGCCGCGACGGCGGCATGATCGGCCTGCAATTGCCACGGCATGTCGACCAGATGCACGCCGTCGAGCTCGGGCAGGCGGATGTCGTTGGCGGGCGGTGCTGCATTGGTCGCGGCCGCGTTGGCGGCGGCATTGACCGCTACCGTCGCTGTCGCCAGCGTCAACGGATTGAGTTGCGAGGTACCGTAAAGCGGAATCTCGCTGCCGATGGCGCTGCGCAGCTGGATGGTCTGGGCGGCGTCGAGCGCGACGAACAGCAGCGCCGGCTTCTCCGCCTGGATGCGCTGGCCCAGTTGCGCCAGGCCGCTGGCGCTGAGTACATTGCCGGGCACGCTCAGTTCAAGGCTCTCGGCCGTCAGGCCGATCTGCCGGGCTTGCTGTACAAAGGCCTTGGCGGCGCGGCGCTGCCAGGCGATGTTGGTGGACACCGCGAAGATCTTGCCGGGCGTCTTCACGCGCTCGGTCCAGGCGGCCACCTGACGCGCTTCATCTTCGATCGACAACCCCATCAACAGCAGTGGGCGCGGCAAGCGCTGGTCGGCGCCGTCGGGAAGATCCGGCTGCGCCAGCGCGACGGTGGGTTTCACGACGTTATTCGATTGCGCCAGCGCGGTGACGGCGCTGCGCGCCAGCGGGCCGACGATGATGTCGTATTTGGCGGTGGCATCGTTATACGCGCTCAGTACGTCCTGCACGGAGTCGCCAGTTTCGATGATGGTAATCACGAGATTGTCGCGCGTGCGTTCGGAAGCGGTCAGGAAACCGGTGCGCACCGCATCGGCGGCGGAACCGAATACGCTCGAACGCAGCGGCAGCAGCAGCGCCACGCGTTTGGGCGGCGCTGCGTTGTCACTCTGGGCGAGCGGCGCCGATTCAATCGGGGCATTCTCGGCAACGGTTGTATTTGCCTGCACGGAGGCGCACAATCCGCTCAGCATGACAGTCTGCAAGATGACTTTCGCCCATTTTCCCAACATTATCTTCTCCAATGAGTCACCCCAACTCCAGCGCGACAGCCGCGTCGTCAGTCCTGATCGAGGCCGCGCAGCAGACTTATCCTGAGTCGGCATTATATGTGCTGGCCACGCCCATCGGAAATGTTTGCGACGTGACGTTGCGCGCTTTGCACGTCCTGGCCATCGCCGACGCCGTCGCCTGCGAAGACACCCGCAACACCAGCCACCTGCTCTCCCGTTACGGCATCAGCCAGACACTGATCGCGGCGCATGAACATAACGAGCGTGAAGCCGCCGACAAGATCATCGCGCGCTTGCAGCAAGGCCAGCGCATTGCCCTGGTGTCGGACGCCGGCACGCCGGCGGTCTCGGACCCGGGCGCGCGCATCGTCGAGGCGGTGCGCGCAGCGGGACTGCGCGTGGTGCCGCTGCCGGGCCCGTCGGCGGCGGTGACGGCGCTGTCGGCGAGCGGACTGGTCAACGATGCATTCCGCTTCGTCGGCTTCTTGCCGAACAAATCAAAGCAACGTGAACATGCGTTGCAAAAACTGGCCGGCGACACCGCCACGCTGGTGTTCTACGAAGCGCCGCACCGCATCGTCGAAACCATCGACGCGCTGCTGCTGGCCTTCGGCCCCGGGCGCCACGTCGTGCTCGGCCGCGAACTGACCAAGCTGTTCGAAACCGTACACCGCTGCCCGCTGGCCGAAGCGCCGGTCTGGCTTGCGGAAGACGCCAACCGCCAGCGCGGCGAATTCGTGGTGCTGGTGGAAGGTGCTCCGGCGGCCGGCGACGACAACGACGCCGAAGCCGAGCGCGTGCTGCGCATCCTGCTGGAGGAGTTGCCGCTCAAGCAGGCGGCGGGACTGGCCGCGCAAATCACCGGCCAAAAGAAAAACGCGCTCTATGAGCGCGCTTTGCAGATCAAGGATGGAAACTGAAGCGTCGACCCGACGCCCCGTGTACTGATATCAGTGCACGGCCGACTTTGAAAACAAGTTAAGCACGACGACGCCGACCAGAATCAATGTCATGCCGATGATGGCCGGTAGGTCCAGCGACTGGCCGTACAGGAAATACGCCACCACCGAAATCAGCACGATCCCCAGCCCCGACCAGATCGCGTACACGATGCCGACCGGAATCGATTTCAACGTCAGCGACAGACACAAAAAAGCCACCGCATAACCGATCACCACCATGATCGACGGCACCAGGCGCGTAAAGCCCTCGGCTGCGCGCAAGGCGGAGGTGGCGACGACTTCCGCCACGATGGCAATGCCCAGTAGCAAATAAGGATGCATGTGTCTGTTCCTGTAAAGTGAATTGAAGCGGATCAGCGCTCGACCAGGAACGGCGTCACGTTGCTGCGCTGACGCACGATCTGGGCGGCATCCATGGCCGCTGGACGCGTAGCGTAAGGACCGGCGTATAAACGATACAGCCCGTTGACGACGATGGCGTCCATCTTGTCGACGGCGCCGCTGAGACTTTGCATCAGCTTGTCGCGCGCGGCGAGGGCATTGGCTTCCTGCGCATAGGCGCCGAACTGCAGATAGAAACCGCTGGCCAGCGCTGCGCTTGCCGATGCTGAGGCCGAGGCTGGTGCAACCGAAGATGCAGCGGCCGGAAGCGCAGCAGTCATCGCCACCGGCACGACCTGTCCGGGCGGTGCAACGCTGCCGGTCGTGACCGGTTCGGTTGCCGACGCTGCGGCCACGGCATCCGGAATGCCGTTGCGCTTGTTCTCGGCCATGCGAGTGATTTCATCCGGTAGCAGGCGTTCGACTTCCAGCTCGCTGCTGCCGGAGGAAAGGTAGCCGAGCTTGAGCGCCGCGGTATAGGACAAGTCGATGATGCGCGTGGAATGGAACGGTCCGCGATCATTGATGCGCACGATCACCTGTGCGCCGGTCTTCAGGTTGGTGACGCGCGCATACGATGGAATCGGCAAAGTCGGGTGAGCTGCCGACATCTTGTACATGTCGTAGAGCTCGCCGGATGACGTCTTCTGGCCGTGGAATTTCTTGCCGTACCAGCTGCCGATGCCGCGTTGCTTGAACGGACGGTTGTCGCTGATGGGGGTATAAGTCTTTCCGAAGACGGTATAAGGACGCAACGCCGATTTTGAATAGGGCTCGACGCGCGGTTCGGCGTCGGGAGTATCGAGCAAGCCTTCCGGCGGCTGATCGCCCGGACCGTCGTCCTTGTAATAGCCGCCGCGGCCGGAGCCAGCTGCAGGCAGGGCCGGCAATGGTTTGCCGTTGGCGCTGCGCGTCACCGGCGTCGTGCTGGACGTCGCCGACGGCGACGGATTGAGCGGCGGCGCGCTGCCGCATGCCGCCAGCGCCAGCGGCGCCAATAAGGACAACCAACGCATCACGCGCGGTGTCGAGACAAGAAAATCCCGCATTTGCAATGCTCCCTGAACTTGTATAGTTGAGTGACTTCGAGCGCAACGATACCAGAGTATCCGCCATGCAACGTGGAAATGCCCGCTGCGCCCGCCGGCTCCTTGCAGAATCAAGTCGCCGGGAGTGTTGTCACGTTTGCACCAGTTTGCGATGCCGCTGGATACTCATCAGAATGCCCGCACCCAGCCCCAGCGTAACCAGCGCGGTGCCGCCGTAGCTCATGAACGGCAGCGGCACGCCGACCACCGGCAGGATGCCGCTGACCATGCCCATGTTCACAAACGCGTAGGTGAAGAAAATCATCGTGATGGACCCGCCCAGCAGGCGCGTAAACACCGTCGGCGCGTTGGCGGTGATCATCAGGCCGCGGCCGATCAGCAGCAGATAGAGTACGACGAGGATAGTGTTGCCAATCAGACCAAATTCTTCCGAGAAGACAGAGAAGATGAAGTCGGTGGTGCGCTCGGGGATGAATTCCAGATGAGTCTGCGTGCCCATCAACCACCCCTTGCCGGTGACGCCACCGGAACCGATGGCGATGGTCGACTGGATGATGTGGAAACCCTTGCCGAGCGGATCCGAAGTCGGATCGATCAGCATCATCACGCGCTGGCGCTGGTAATCGTGCAAGACCGACCAGATCACCGGCAAGCTGGCCGCGCCCGCAACGCACAATCCGGTCAATACTTTCCACGACAGTCCCGCAAAAAAGATTACGTAGAAGCCGGCGGCCAGCACCAGCACGCCGGTGCCGAGATCGGGCTGGCGAATGATGAGGCCGACCGGTACCGCCAGCAGCAGGCCAGCAATCAGGAACACCGGCCAGCGAATCATTCCTTCCCGTTTCTGGAAGTACCAGGCCAGCATCAGCGGCATGGCGATTTTCATGACTTCGGAGGGCTGCACCACCATGCCGATGTTGAGCCAACGCCGCGAGCCTTTCTTGACGATGCCGAAAACCGCGACGGCAATCAGCAGCGCCACGCCGATGGTGTAGATCGGCACCGCAAACCGCAACAGCGTCTGCGGCGAGACATTGGCCGCAATCCACATGACGATGAAGGCAACCAGAATATTGCGCAACTGGTCTTCGACGCGGCCGGGAAAATTCATCCCGGCCGAATACAGCGTCACGATACCGACCGACATGATCAGGAAAATGATCAGCGACAGCGCGCCGTCGAACACCGCCAGATGCGGTTTGATGATTTGCCAGAGCGGCGGTCGGTGCAAACTCATAACAGGCTCTCCTAATCCCTGAGATCGTTGCCGACCGCGTCTGTTGCAGGTGGTGTGGCGGCAGCGCCATCCTTGACGGCCGCCTTGGCCTTGTCGCCGGGACGTTTGCCGAGCAGGTAGAAGTCGATCGCCTTGCGCGCCAGCGGCGCGGCGGCTTCCGCACCCCAGCCGCCGTTTTCGACGATGACCGACAGCGCGATGCGCGGCTTGTCGGCCGGGGCAAAAGCGGTGAACAAGGCATTGTCCAGCAGGTGGGTGGCCAGGCGCTTGGCGTCGTACTTCTCGTTCTTCTTGATCGAGACCACCTGTGCGGTGCCGCTCTTGCCGGCCGAGGTGTATTCGGCGCCGGCGAACACGCGCGCGCCGGTGCCTTCCTTGTTGACGCCGACCATGGCCTGCTTGATGACGTCGATGTTTTCCTGCTTCAGCGGAATGCGATAGCTTTCCTTGGGCACGGTGACGGTGCGGTCATGCGTGACGCCGTCCTCGATCATCTTGACCAGGTGCGGCTTCATGACTACGCCGTTGTTGGCCAGCGTCGCGGTGGCATGCGCCATCTGGATCGGGGTGAACGCGTTGTAGCCCTGGCCGATGCCCAGCGAGATGGTTTCGCCGGCGTACCACTTGCGCTGCTCCGGCTTGCGGTAGGCGTTGCGCTTCCACGTCGTCGATGGCAGCAGGCCCTTGCGTTCGTGCTCGAGGTCGATGCCGGTAACCTGGCCGAAGCCGAACGGTTTCATGAAATCGTGGATGGCGTCGACGCCAAGGTCGTTGGCCAGCATGTAGTAATAGGTGTCGCAAGAGACCACGATCGAACGGTACATGTCGACCACGCCATGGCCGCCCTCTTTGTCGTCGCGGAATTTATGGTTGCCGAGCCAGAAGAAGCCGGGGTCGCGGATGGAGTCGGCCGGCTTGCGCTTGCCCAGCTCCAGCGCGGCCAGCGCCATGAACGGCTTGTACGTCGAGCCTGGCGGATAGGTGCCGGACAGCGGACGATTGATGAGCGGACGATCGGGTGAATTGTTGAGTTCATCCCAGGTTTGCTGGTCGATGCCTTCGACAAACACGTTGGGATCGAATGACGGCTGCGAAACATAGGCGAGGATATCGCCGGTAGCCGGATCGATCGCCACCAGTGCGCCCTTGCGGTCGCCGAAGGCTTCTTCGATCACTTTTTGCAGCTCGATGTCGATCGACAGGATCAGGTTCTGCCCAGGGCTGGCAGGCGTGCGCGAGAGCGTGCGCACGGCGCGGCCGCCGGCGGAGATTTCGACTTCCTCGTAACCGGTGGTGCCGTGCAGCTGGGTCTCGTAACTCTTCTCGAGGCCCTCCTTGCCGATGTAGTCGGTGCCGTTGTAATTGGCTTCGTCATCGGAATCGGAGATGCGGTCGGCGTCGCGCTGGCTGATGCGGCCGATGTAGCCGATCACGTGCGCGGCGGTCTTGCCGTAAGGATATTGGCGAAACAGGCGCGCCTGGATGTCGACGCCGGGGAAGCGATAACGCTGGGCGGTGAACTTGGCGACTTCCTCGTCGCTCAGGCGCGTGCGGATCGGCAGGCTTTCGAAGTTCTTGGATTCTTCCAGCAGCTTGCGGAAACGGCGCCGGTCTTTCGGCTGGATATCGACCAGCGAGCTTAGCTGATCGACCAGGTCGTCGAGGCTGCCGGCGATCTTGGACGGCGTGATTTCAAGCGTGTAAGCGGAGTAATTGCGCGCCAGCACCACGCCGTTGCGGTCCAGGATGAGGCCACGGTTGGGCACGATGGGCACCACCGAGATGCGGTTTTCTTCTGCCTGCGCGGCGTAGGCGTCGTGGCGCACGATCTGCAGCCAGACGAAACGCGCCATCAGCAGGCCGAAGCACACCAGCACCAGCACTGCGACTGCGAACAGGCGCAGCCGGAAGAGCTTCAGTTCGTGCTCGGTGTTTTTGAACTCTGTCATGTTGGAGCGCGTTATGACCTGGTCTAGATCGGACGATTGTCGTCGCGATTGATCGCACGTCGTTGCGGCGCCAGCAGCAGCCACGCCACCACCGGCCACAGCAGGGCGCAGACGAAACTTTCGCTGAAGTAGTACCAATGCGGGAATTTGCCGCTGACGATCAGGCGCACGAGCAGTTGCACCGCCTGCGTCAACAGCAGCAGCGGCAGGATGTGCAACGCCTGGGTGCCGACCGGGAACCACAGCACGCGGCGGTGGATCATGATCGAGAAATAGGACAGCAGTGTATAAGCCAGCGCGTTTTCGCCGAGCAGCGTGGCTTCGTTGACGTCCATCAGCAGGCCCATCATGAAGGCGATGCTGATGCCGATCTTGCGCGGTTCATGGATAGCCCAGAACACCAGCACCAGCGCCACGAAATCGGGCACGCCGACCCATTGCCCCCACGGCAGCAGATTGAGCAGGAAAGCCGCCACCAGGCTCAGCGCGATGAACAGCGGATTGGCCGGCAGCAGGATGTAGTGCGGATCGTTCATCGGGTGCTCTTGGCGGGTTGCGCCGGCGTCGCCGCAGGCGGTGTAGCTGGTTTGGCGGCAGGCGCAGCCGAAGTTGCCGCAGCGGTTGCGGCAGCAGCGGGAGCGACGCCCTTGCGCTCTTCGGTCGGCGCGTCCTTGGGCGCCACGGCCTCGCTTTCCTTGGCGCTGTCGCGCAGGCGACGCTTGAGCAGCTTGTCGACCTTCTCGCCGGCGCCTTCAGGGTCGGGACGCGGCGCAATGCTTTGCTCAACCAGCAGAATCAGCAATTGTTTGTGACGGTCGACGCCGGCAGCCGGCAGGCAGACGATGTGGGCGAAAGCATCGGTCGACTTGGTTTCGACCTGCTGCACCGTCGCCACCGACAAGCCGGGCGGATAGATGCCGTCGATGCCCGAAGTAACCAGCGCGTCGCCCTTCTGGATATCGGCGTTGGCGGCCATGAAGCGCAAATCCAGCACGCCCGACTGGCCGCGACCGTAAGCGACGCTGCGCAGGCCGTTGCGCAACACCTGCACCGGAATCGCCTGGTCCTTGTCGGTCAGCAGCGTGACTTCGGACGTGAAGGGGAACACCCGTGTGACCTGGCCGACGATACCGACGTCGTCGATCACCGGCTGGCCGGGCGCCACGCCCTGCTGGGAACCGCGATTGAGGATGATCTTGCGGGTGAACGGATCGCGCGCGTCGTAGAGGATTTCACCGACCACCGATTTGTTGGCGATGCGTTGCTGCATGCTCAGCAGTTTGCGCAGCTGGATGTTTTCGGCCGCCATCTGGCGCTCCTGCTGCATCAGCTGCGCGTTCATCGCCTGCTGGCGGCGCAGGGCGTCGTTTTCCTTTTGCAGCGCGGTCAGCGAATTGAAGTAATCACCGACCTTGTAGGCGGCGTCGCGCGGCATCATGGCGACAACCTGGAACGGATACAGCACCGTACCGACCGCCTGGCGCACCATCGACAGCGCATGCATGCGCGAATCGACCACCAGCATGATGATCGCGATCAGCGCAAAAAAGCCGGCGCGGGCGCGGGCCGAGGCGCCTTGCTTGAAGAGTGGTGGGATATCCATGTGTCGTCAGGCCGAGACCGATGCCGGGTGAGCCGAAAACCGCAACAGCCCGCACACGGCGGGCTGGAGGGAGAACAGCGGACGGATACCGGGAAGATTCCGGCCGATGTCGGGAAGGCAACGCGCTGCAGCAGCCGAGATTTGGCCGTTGTGCGAACTGTTGGTTCGCAGCACCGACCCAATCTGCTTGTGCTCAGTCATAGGCGCGTTTCGGTTCCTCGAGGTTGGCCGGACTCCTGTGGCGGAGAATTATTCGTTGGAGAAGATCGAACCCAGTTTGTCCATGCGATCAAGCGCCATGCCGGAACCGCGCACCACGCAAGTCAGCGGATCTTCCGCCACGATTACCGGCAGGCCGGTTTCTTCCATCAGCAGACGGTCGAGGTCGCGCAGCAGCGCGCCGCCACCGGTCAGCATCATGCCCTTTTCGGCGATGTCGGCGCCCAGTTCCGGCGGCGTCTGTTCCAGCGCGTTCTTGACGGCGGACACGATGTTGTTGAGCGGGTCAGTCAGCGCTTCCAGGATTTCATTGCTGGAGATGGTGAACGAACGTGGAATGCCTTCGGACAGGTTGCGGCCCTTGACTTCCATTTCCTTGACTTCGGAACCCGGGAAGGCGGAACCGATTTCCTTCTTGATCGCTTCGGCGGTCTGCTCGCCGATCAGCATGCCGTAGTTGCGGCGAATGTAGTTGACGATGGCTTCATCGAACTTGTCGCCGCCGACGCGCACAGAACCCTTGTACACCATGCCGCCCAGCGAAATGATGCCGACTTCGGTGGTGCCGCCGCCGATGTCGACCACCATCGAGCCGGTGGCGTCCGAGACCGGCAGGCCGGAGCCAATTGCCGCCGCCATCGGCTCTTCGATCAGGTAGACCTGCGAAGCGCCGGCGCCCAGCGCCGATTCGCGGATCGCGCGGCGTTCCACCTGGGTCGAGCCGCACGGCACGCAGATGATGATGCGCGGGGACGGGCGGAACAGCTTGGAGTCGTGCACCATGCGGATGAATTGCTTCAACATCTGCTCGGTGACGGTGAAATCGGCAATCACGCCGTCTTTCATCGGGCGAATCGCCTCGATGTTGCCGGGAACCTTGCCCAGCATCTGTTTCGCTTCCTTGCCGACGGCCTGGATGGTTTTCTTGCCGTTGGGACCGCCTTGCTGACGGATGGCGACCACAGAGGGTTCGTCGAGGACTATGCCTTGGCCACGTACGTAAATCAGTGTATTAGCCGTTCCAAGGTCAATTGCGAGGTCGTTAGAGAAGTAACTGCGTAAAAATCCAAACATGAATTGTCCTGATGCGCCAGAGTCGCGCGCTTTGCATTTGGTAAGTGGGGGTGTCTTTTTAAGCCGCGGCGACACAAATACGGCGCCCGCAAGGCATTAGTCCTACATTCTACCTTATAATTTGGCAGAAACCAGCAGGCAAAATAGCCATTCATCCTTGCCTGATAAGAGATTTTTCTGCGTTTTTGCAGGCTTTTACCTGCGCATTTGCCATCTTGGCGATCCGATTTTTCAACACATTAGTTTTTGCGCCCGGTGCGCACCTTCCTATCATGACTCTTGCCCTTTCCGATGTGAAACGCATTGCCAACTTGTCCCGTCTCGAGTTGACCGACGAACAAGCCGGCCAAACCCTGGAAAAACTCAACAGCATCTTCTCGCTGGTAGAACAGATGCGGGCCGTGGACACGACGGGCATCGAGCCGCTGAGCCATCCGATCGCGGCACTGAAGGCCGACCTGTCGCTGCGCCTGCGCGACGACGCGGTGACCGAAACCAACCACCGCGAGGACTACCAGAAACCGGCGCCGGCGACCCAGGACGGCCTGTACCTCGTGCCCAAGGTCATCGAATAATCACGTCGCCGTGCACCCGCCACTGCGCGCAAAAGACGCTTCGGCGCCTCAGCCTCACCGAACCTGAAACGACATTTTTTCATGCATACCAAGACCATCAAAGAGCTGTCGACGCTCCTGCAGACCAAGAAAATTTCTGCCGCCGAACTGGCCACGCTGTTCCTCGACCGCATCGGCCAGAGCGACCTCAACGCCTTCCTGCACGTCGACCGCGAACTGACTTTGCAACAAGCCGCGCAAGCCGACCAGCGCATCGCTACCGGCGACGCGAATCAAATCACCCCGCTGACCGGCATCCCGATCGCGCACAAGGATTTGTTCGTGACGCGCGGATGGCGCACCACGGCCGGCTCGAAGATGCTGGAAAATTATGTAAGCCCGTTTGATGCAACCGTGGTGGAACAGTTCAACGCCGCCGGCACTGTTACATTGGGCAAGCTCAACTGCGACGAATTCGCGATGGGTTCGGGCAACGAGAACTCCTATTTCGGCGCCGTCAAGAATCCATGGGACAAGACCGCCGTGCCGGGCGGTTCGTCCGGTGGTTCGGCTGCCGCCATTGCCGCGCGCCTGGCGCCGGCCGCCACCGGCACCGACACCGGCGGCTCGATCCGCCAGCCGTCGTCGCTGTGCGGTGTGACCGGCATCAAGCCAACCTACGGCAGCGTCTCTCGCTACGGCATGATCGCGTTTGCCTCTTCGCTCGACCAGGGCGGTCCAATCGCCAAGACCGCTGAAGACTGCGGCCTGCTGCTCAACGCCATGAGCGGTTTCGACCAGCGCGATTCGACCAGCATCGAGCGCCCGAAGGAAGATTTCACGCGTTCGCTGAACGACAGCATCAAGGGACTGCGCATCGGCGTGCCGAAGGAATTCTTCGGCGCCGGTCTGGCGTCTGATGTCGAACAAGCCGTGCGCGCGGCACTCGCCGAATACGAAAAACTCGGCGCCACATTGGTCGACATTTCGCTGCCGAAAACCGAGCTGTCGATCCCTGTTTATTACGTAATTGCACCGGCCGAAGCCTCATCCAATTTGTCGCGCTTTGATGGTGTGCGCTACGGCCATCGCGCCGCTGATTACAAGGACCTCGCCGACATGTACCAGAAGTCGCGCGCGGAAGGTTTCGGCGACGAAGTGAAGCGCCGCATCCTGGTCGGCGCCTACGTGCTGTCGCACGGTTACTACGATGCTTATTACCTGCAGGCGCAGAAAATCCGCCGCCTGATCGCGCAGGATTTCCAGAATGCGCTGACCGGCCCGGACCGCAAGTGCGACGTCATCATGGGCCCGGTCTCGCCGACCGTGGCATGGGACCTGGGCGACAAAACCGACGATCCGGTAGCCAACTACCTGGCTGACATCTTCACGCTCTCGACCAGCCTGGCGGGCTTGCCGGGCATGTCGATCCCATGCGGTTTCGGCCGGGGCGAAAAGAACGGCAAGCGTCCGGTCGGCCTGCAAATCATCGGCAGCTACTACGATGAAGCGCGCCTGCTCAACGTCGCCCACCAATACCAGCAAGTCACCGACTGGCACCTGCGCGCGCCGGCCTGAGCGACGTTTGCCAAAGTAAAACAGATACAGAATCAGCGAGGAATACTATGCAGTGGGAAGTCGTCATCGGTCTGGAAACGCACACGCAGCTTTCGACCGAATCCAAAATTTTCAGCGGCTCGTCGACGCAGTTCGGCGCCGCCCCCAACACCCAGGCCAGCCCGGTCGACCTGGCCTTGCCTGGCGTCCTGCCGGTGCTGAACAAGGGCGCTGTCGAACGCGCCATCCAGTTCGGCCTGGCGATCGGCGCGACGATTGCGCCGCGCTCGGTGTTCGCGCGCAAAAACTATTTCTATCCCGATCTGCCCAAGGGTTACCAGATCAGCCAGTTTGAAATTCCGGTGGTCCAGGGCGGCAAGATTTCCTTCGTGCTCGAGAAGGACGGCAAGGCCGAAATCAAGACCCTGCAACTGACCCGCGCCCACCTCGAAGAAGACGCTGGCAAATCGCTACATGAAGACTACCAGGGCATGACCGGCATCGACCTCAACCGCGCCGGCACGCCGCTGCTGGAAATCGTCACCGAGCCCGACATGCGCAGCGCCGCCGAAGCCGTGGCCTACGCCAAGGCGCTGCATTCGCTGGTGATGTGGCTGGGCATCTGCGACGGCAACATGCAGGAAGGCTCCTTCCGCTGCGACGCCAACGTCTCGGTGCGCCCGGTCGGCCAGAAGGAATTCGGCACCCGCTGCGAGATCAAGAACCTCAACTCGTTCCGCTTCATGGAAGACGCGATCAACTACGAAGTACGGCGCCAGGTCGAGCTGATCGAAGACGGCGGCACCGTGGTTCAGGAGACCCGCCTGTACGATCCGGACAAGAAGGAAACCCGTTCCATGCGCAGCAAGGAAGACGCGCAGGATTACCGCTACTTCCCCGATCCGGATCTGCCGCCGCTGGTGATTGCGCAAGAGTGGATCGACCGCGTCAAGGCCACCATGCCGGAATTGCCGGGCGCGATGCGCGAGCGTTTCGTCGGCGACTATGCGCTGCCGGAATACGACGCCGCCGTGCTGACGCAATCGAAAGCGATGGCCTCCTACTTCGAAGCGGTGGTTGCCGCCGCCGGCAGGGAACAGGCCAAGCCCGCCGCCAACTGGCTCATGGGCGACGTCGCCTCGACGCTCAATCGCGAAGACACCGACATCGCCGCTGCGCCGGTCAGCGCAGTGCAATTGGCGCTGCTGTTGAAGCGCATCGCCGACGGCACCATTTCCAACAAGATCGCCAAGGAAGTCTTCGCCGGCATGTGGGAAGCCAAATCCGGCAAGGACACCCTGGCCGACGACATCATCGAAGCCAAGGGCTTGAAACAGATTTCCGACAGCGGCGCGCTGGAAGCCATCGTCGACCAAGTGCTGGCGGCCAATGAGAAGTCGGTGGCGGAGTTCCGTTCCGGCAAGGAACAGGCCATCAACGCCCTGATTGGCCAAGCCATGAAGGCGACCAAGGGCAAGGCCAATCCGGCGCAATTGACCGAGTTGCTGCGCAAGAAATTGACGGCCTGACCACTGCCCTTACCCATAATAACGACCAAAGCCGCTGCCGTTGCAGCGGCTTTTTCGTTTCTGCGCCAAAGAAGGCGCAGAAAACGCATATGGTTATGAGAACTTATTACTTGCTGGCCCGGCGGGCGAGGGGTGTAATCCTTGTTTTACCCATACTCGGCGCGGTCGCCGGCTGCCAGCTGACGCCGCCCGGCAACGGAGCAAGATTCATCATGTCCAGCGCAAGCGCACTGCAAACCCCTTCCCTCCCGGCGGAACAAGATTTCACCATCCGCGCCTTCGATGGCCCCCTGGGCGCCGAAATCACCGGCCTCGACCTCAACCTGCCGGTCTCCGACCTCGAGGTGGCCGACATCCGCGCAGCGCTGGTCAGACACGGCGTGGTGGTGTTTCGCGACCAACGCATCACACCGGACCAGCACGTTGCCTTCAGCCGCCGCTTCGGCCCTCTGCAGGTGCACGTGCTCAACCGCTTCCACCTGAAAAATTATCCGGAAATCCTGGTCGTCTCCAACGTGCTCGAAGACGGCAAGCCGATCGGCCTGGTCGACGCCGGCGCCGACTGGCATTCGGATCTCTCGTACATGCCCAAGCCCAGCCTGGGGGCGCTGCTGCACTCGCAGGAACTGCCGGCGGAACAGGGCGACACCTTGTACGCCAATACCGCCGACGCCTATGACACGCTGCCGGTCGAGATCAAGAAGCTGCTGGAAGGCAAGCGCGCGGTGCACTCCTACGTCTACCGCTACGAACGCCTGCGCAAACTGTCACCGTGGCGGCCGGAGCTGACGCAAAAACAGATCGACGAAGTGCCTCCGGTGGAACATCCCGTCATCACCACGCACCCGGAAAGCGGCCGCAAGATCCTTTTCGTCAGCGAAGGCTTCACCTCGCACATCCTTGGCATCCCGCGCGATGAGAGCGACGAGTTGCTCAAGACGCTGCACACCCACATCACACGTCCGGAGAATGTCTACCGCCATCAATGGCAGCCCCACGACATCGTGTTCTGGGACAACCGCAGCACCCAGCATTACGCCGCCATCACGCCGCAGCACCTGCGCCGCACGCTTTATCGCACCACGGTCGAAGGCGACGTGCCGGCCTGAAGCTTGCACATCCGACAAGAATCGGCAAAAAAGCCCTCGCAAGAGGGCTTTTTTATTGCCAGTGCGGCATTGTTTCCGCGCCATAAGGAACGGCATTGCCTGCCGCGGGTCCAAACTTCAGACGATGCGCTCGCTGCATCTGGACACCAGTTATTCGAACAACAACAGGAGAATGCTCATGAAATTCCGCACAACTTTTATGATCGTGGTGCTGGCGCTGGTCGCCATCTTTGCCGCCGTCAACTGGGAAGCCTTCCTGGCGCCGACGCCGCTGACGCTGGTATTCACCGACTTCCAGGCGCCGCTCGGGCTGGTGATGCTGGGCGTGGTGGTGGTCCTCACCGCGGTGTTCCTGATGTACGTGATGGCGCTGCAGACCAGCGCGCTGTTTGAAGCGCGCCGACTGACCAAGCAACTCGACATGCAGCGCGAGCTGGCTGATCAGGCGGAGAAATCGCGCTTCATCGAATTGCGCGGCTACCTGCAGAGCGAATTGCAGCAGCTGCAGCAACGCCAGAACGCCCACCTGAGCGCATTGACCAACAAGATCGAATCGGTGCAGCAGGATATCCAGGAACGCGGCCAACTGACCGAGAATGCGGTCGCTGCGCAGATCGGCGAACTCGATGATCGCCTGCAACGCCTAGGCGTGGGCAAGGTGGCCGTGCCGGACGTCCGGGCCACCATCTGACGCTTGCGGCAAGCAACCGGACGGCAGACAAAAAAAGCCCCGCGTCGCAATTACGCGGGGCTTTTTCATTTCCTGGCAACGACTTCTTATTCCACGCCGTAACGCGTGCGATACGCCGCCACGGCATCCTTGTACTGCGCCAACTGCGCATCGGCGCCGGCCTGCGCCAGGTATTGCAGCAAGTCGTTGAGGTTGCCGATGGAAATCACCGGCATGTCGTAGGCCTTGCCGACCTCCTGCACCGCGGACAGCGCCGACAGCGCGTCGTCCTTGCCCGAGCGCTCCATGCGGTCCAGCGCGATCAGCACCGCGCAAGGCGTAGCGCCAGCGGCGCGGATCATGTCCACCGATTCGCGCACAGAAGTGCCGGCCGAAATCACGTCATCGATGATCACCACGCGGCCTTGCAGCTTGGCGCCGACGATGGTGCCGCCTTCGCCGTGGTCCTTGGCTTCCTTGCGGTTGTAAGCGAACGGCACGTTGCGACCCTGGCCGGCCAGCGCGACGGCGGTAGCCGAGGCCAGCGTGATGCCCTTGTAGGCGGGGCCGAACAGCATGTCGTATTGCAGGCCGGATTCCTGCAGCGTCTGCGCGTAGAACTGCGCCACCTTGGCCAGCGCCGCGCCTTCGTTGAACAGCCCGGCATTGAAGAAGTAAGGAGAAGTGCGACCGGCCTTGGTGACGAACTCGCCGAAGCGCAGCACGCCTGCGGATACGGCGAACTCAATGAATTCTTGTCGTAAGTTGCTCAAAATACATTCCTGGAAAGTGATGTGCAGCGGCCGCTGCGCTGAAGAGGCGCGCAACGAAGGCCGCCAAATGCGTGCCAAACCCACATTTTAAATGAATCAGGTATGCTACGCGCCTGACTTTTACGTGAGTTTCCCCATGCCAAAAATCGTCTCCGCCAATCTCAACGGCATCCGCTCCGCCGCCAAAAAGGGTTTCTTCGAGTGGATGGCCAAGGAATCCGCCGACTTCATCTGTGTGCAGGAACTGAAGGCGCAGGAAGCCGACATGTCGCCTGAGTTCCTGGCGCCCGAAGGCTACGTCGGCCATTTCCACTACGCCGAGAAAAAGGGTTACTCCGGCGTCGGCGTCTACAGCAAGCGCACCCCTAACGCGGTGCGCATCGGCTTCGGCGTGCAGGAGTTTGACGACGAAGGCCGCTACGTCGAATGCGACTTCGGCGACCTCACCGTGATCTCGCTGTATTGCCCGTCGGGCTCGTCGAGCGAAGAGCGCCAGCAGGCGAAATTCCGTTTCATGGAAGTGTTCCTGCCGCACTTGCAGGAGTTGAAAAACAGCGGTCGCGAGATCGTCATCTGCGGCGACTGGAACATCGCCCACAAGGAAATCGACCTGAAGAACTGGAAGAGCAACCAGAAGAACTCAGGCTTCCTGCCGGAAGAACGCGCCTGGATGACGCGCGTGTTCGACGAACTCGGCCTGGTCGACGTCTACCGCACCATCCATCCGGAAACCACCGGCGACGCCTACACCTGGTGGAGCAACCGCGGCCAGGCCTGGGCCAACAACGTCGGCTGGCGCATCGATTACCACATCGCTACTGCCGGCATCGCCAAGAAGGCGAAGACGGCGGCGATCTACAAGACCGCGCGCTTCTCCGACCATGCGCCGCTGACGATCGAATACAAGTCATGAATGTGAATGCAAACTGAGCGTTTGCATTCGCGCCAGCCATGAAAAAAGCCCTCGCTAGCGAGGGCTTTTTTGTACGCCGATGAATGCTTAAGCGGCGGCGGCTTTCTTGGGCGCGGCCTTTTTCACGGCCGGCTTTTTAGCCGCAGGTTTCTTGGCGACCGGCTTCTTCGCTGCTGCCGGCTTGGCCTTCGCCTTGGTTACGGCTGCAGCTTCGTCGTCACCTTCCGCAGCAGCTGCCGCAGCCTTGCCCTTGGCCGGTACCTTGGCCTTGCGCTCCTCGAACTCGAAGCTGATCTTGCCGTCCTTGCCGCGCGTCAGGAAAGCCTTGAACGGACGGCGCGTGCGTTGCGAGATGAAGCCCGGCAGCAAATCGGTCTTGCCTTCGTTGAGCAGCTTGGCCATCTGCTCGGGCAGGATTTCCTGCTGCAGGATGATGCGGCCGCTGCGGAAGTCGCAGGCCTTCGGCTTGGCAACCTGCTTTTCGCAGACGTAGGCCAAGCCCATTTCATACACACCGCTGCCGCATTTCGGGCAAGGACCGAGTGGGGTCTGCTCGCTGAAGTCGACCGGTTCGCCGCTTTCGTCGTCGTTCTGGCCGAAGTCGAATTCCAGCTTGAAATTCTTGATCTCTTCGTCGCGTGAAATCTTCAGGATCGCCGCAAACGGACGTCCCATCTTGGAGCGGAAACCCTGCAGCGGACCGATGGTGCGATTGGCCAGCAGCTCTTCCACTTCCGGGATTTCAAACTGGCGACCGGCCGGCGTCTTGCTCATCGAGAATTCGCACTTGGTGCAGGCAAAGCGGCGATAGTTTTCCTTCACCACGCTGCCGCAATTCGGGCACGGCGTCTTCAGCGTCGCATAGTCGCCGGGGATCGTGTCGTTGTCGTATTCCTTGGCGCGCTTGACGATGATTTGCGTCATCTGGGCGATCTCGCGCATGAATTCTTCACGGCTGATCTTGCCGCGTTCCATCTGCGCCAGCTTCTGCTCCCATTCGCCGGTCAGCTCAGGTTCGGTCAGTTCGTCGACGCCGAGGCCGTGCAGCAACGTCATGAGCTGGAACGCCTTGGCGGTCGGCATCATTTCGCGGCCTTCGCGCAGCAAGTATTTTTCGTTCAGCAAACCTTCGATGATGGCCGCGCGCGTCGCCGGCGTGCCGAGGCCCTTGCCGGCCATCGCTTCGCGCAGCTCGTCGGAGTCGATCAGCTTGCCGGCGCCTTCCATGGCCGACAGCAGCGTCGCTTCGGTGTAGCGCGCAGGCGGCTTGGTGACCAGGCCGTTGGCGGTGATCTTGTCGGTCTTGACCTTTTCGTCCTTGGCGACGGCAACCAGCGTGCCGCTGTTTTCGTCCTTCTCGTCGACCACGTCCTTGCCGTAGATCGCCAGCCAGCCCGGGTTGGTCATGACCTTCCCTTCAGTCTTGAACTGATGGCCGGAGACTTCGGTGAAGCGCGTGGTGACCTGGAACTCGGCGGCCGGGAAGAACACCGCCATGAAGCGGCGCGTCACCAGGTCGTACAGCTTCTGTTCCGGTTCGGACAGGTTCTTCGGCGCTTGCGTGGTCGGGATGATCGCAAAGTGATCGCTGATCTTGGTGTTGTCGAAGATGCGCTTGTTCGGCTTGACCCAACCCTGCTTGAGGATCTGCTTCGAGAACTGGTGGTAATTGTTGTTCTCGGACAGCGTGTCCATCGTGTCCTTGACGGTCTGCAGGTAATCTTCCGGCAGATGGCGCGAATCGGTACGCGGATAGGTCAGCACCTTGTGCTTTTCGTACAGAGCCTGGGCCAGACCGAGCGTGTTCTTGGCCGAGAAGCCGAAGCGCGAGTTGGCTTCGCGTTGCAGGCTGGTCAGGTCGAACAGGCCGGGCGCCATTTGCGTGGTCGGCTTGGATTCTTCGGTGACGTTGCCGATCTTGCCGCGGCAGGCGGCCACGATCGATTCGGCGGCGGCCTTGCTCCACAGGCGTTCGGGGCGCTTCTCGGGATCGTTCTCGTCCTTCTTGTGCTGCTTGTCGAGCCAGCGGCCTTCATAGATGCCGGCGGCGCAGACGAAGTCGGCGCGCACTTCCCAGAAATCACGGGAGACGAACTTCTTGATCTTCTCTTCGCGCTCGACCACGATTGACAGGGTCGGCGTCTGCACGCGACCGACGGTGGTCAGGTAGAAGCCGCCTTCCTTCGAATTGAAGGCGGTCATGGCGCGCGTGCCGTTGATGCCGATCAGCCAGTCCGCTTCGCTGCGGCAACGGGCGGCGTCTGCCAGCGGCAGCATGTCTTCGTCCTTGCGCAGGTTGGCGAAACCGTCGCGGATCGCGCCCGGCGTCATCGATTGCAGCCAGAGGCGCTGCACCGGTTGCTTGGCCTTGGTGTATTGCGCGATCAGGCGGAAAATCAGTTCACCCTCGCGCCCGGCGTCACATGCGTTGATCAGGCCGGTGACGTCCTTGCGCTTGATCAGCTTGTTGAGCGCCTTGAGGCGCGACTCGGTCTTGGCGATCGGGTTGAGCGCAAAATGCGGCGGGATCATTGGTAAATGGGTGAAGGTCCATTTGCCGCGCTTGACGTCGTATTCCTCAGGCACCGCGATTTCCAGCAGGTGGCCAACAGCCGAGGACAGGACGTATTCGTCGGATTCGAAATACTCATCGTGCTTGGTAAAGCCGCCGAGCGTCTTCGCGATGTCGTTCGCGACAGAGGGCTTCTCGGCAATGATGAGGGTCTTGCTCATAAATGTGATCTCAAAAGAGGATGCAAAGGGGTCGTAGGCTGATGCCCGGCCGCGCCAAAATGCGACGCTGAGGCGCAATTTCTATTGCGTATTGGCAATATGCTTTTTATATAGTAGCTAATATTTGAGCAGTGCGGGGGAATGATAAGCGCGATGCGGAACAAACGGCAAGCGCCACGGTAAGGCGGCGAATCTCCGGAGACACGCCGCTTGCGGACAATCTGCAGGCGAAATCGGGAAAAACAAGCGCGCCGCCCGCCGCCTTCCAGCGCGGATGCGAAGCGCACGCGCCAAGAAAAACGGCGCCGCAATGGACGCCGTCTTTTTGTTGCATTCAATACAAGTTCAGTGCAACAGCCGTGGTTCGGCGTCGTCTTCGTCGAGGAACAGTTCGTCGAACATCAGGCCGTCCGGCTCCTTGCCCTGGCTCCACAAGACCATCAGCACAATGACCTTGAGCTTTTCCAGCGACACCGGCGCGTCGCCGACCGCAAGGGCGCGTTCGATGACGATTTCGCGCTGCACGGCGTTGAGCATCTTGGCGGATTCGAGAAACTGGATGAAGCCGACGGCTTCGGTGCCGAGCACATCCATCTCTTGCTGGGCGTAAATGCGGATACCGAAGGAGAAGGCAGTTTGCTGGGGATACTGATCAGCAAACTCGTGATTGGCCTCTTCCAGATCGGTGAGCCAACCGAGCGCCCTGGTGATTTCCTCGTCCTCAAAACCAATGGCGGTCAATTTCTTGACCAAGGCCGCTGGTTCAGGGCAGGCATCGGGGCGATAGTAGGTTTCGTACAGATAAACAAGGACGTCAAACATGGCTCTACTCTATCGCGAAGGTTGACACAACACAAGTCTACGAATTCAGTATGGCAGGATTTTGAGATTTGCGCAGAATATCTTGCGAGTTGTTGTCTGACCGTTATCTGATTACACGAGTCATTATTCGGGCTCCGTTGCACGCCTCTTTCACACTCAATTTGCCCACGTCAATTCACGCGCCGGTAGCGTCCTCCCGGCAGGCATTCCACCGCGCCGTCGAGCTCCAGCGCAAGCAGCCGTTCGCTCAACGCCGCAGCGCCGAGACCGCTGCGCAGGCTTAGCACATCCGCGTCGACCGGATCGAAACCCATCGCACGAAGCAGCGCGTCGGCGTCGTCATTTGCATGCGCGATTTCCAGTGCTTGCGGAGGCCGCGCGAGCAGCGGCAGCTTGCCGAGTTCTTCGAGAATATCCTGTGCCGATTCGATCAATTTGGCGCCTTGCTTGATCAGTTGATGGCATCCCTTCGACAGCGGCGAATGAATCGAACCCGGAATCGCAAACACGTCGCGACCTTGTTCGGCCGCCGTGCGCGCCGTGATCAGCGAGCCCGATTGGGCCGCCGCTTCGACCACCAGCACGGCGCGCGCCAATCCGGAAATAATACGGTTGCGGCGCGGGAAGTTGGCCGCCACCGGCGGCATCCCGAGCGGATATTCGCTGACGATGCAGCCCTCTTCCGCCAGGCGTTGCGCCAGCCCGCGATTGCGCATCGGATAGATGATGTCGATGCCGGTGCCGATCACCGCCACGCTGGAGCCGCTGCCGCGCAAGCCGCCGTGATGCGCGGCCGCGTCGATGCCCAGCGCCAGTCCCGACACCACTGTCAGCGCTGCGCTACTGACTGCTTCGGAAAACCGCTCGGCGTTCTGTATGCCCTGCACCGTGGCGTTGCGGCTGCCGACCACTGCCAGCGAGGTGGCCGACAACAGTCGATCGCGGCCTTTTATATAGAGAAGGATGGGCGGATCGGCAATATTCAGCAACGCTTGCGGATAGTCGGCATCAGCCAGCGTGAGTATGCGATGGCCGGGCTGGGCGGCCCAGTCCAGCGTCTGCTCGAGCCGGTTTTGCATCATCGCGGTCGGCGCTTGCAGCAAGGCGCGTGCGATGCGTTCCGGCACGACCGCACGCAACTCGTCGAAACCGGCGCCGAAGATGTCGCCCGGCAGACCGAAGGTCGACAACAGCCGGCGTGCCATTTCGACGCCGACGCCGTCGGTCTGCATGAAACGAATCCAGTCGCGCAGCTCGGCCGCGTCATTGAGATTGGCAATGGTCAATGTGATGTGTGTTCCGTTGATGGCGCGAACGCCTTGTCCCCCACCTGCAGCGCTTCGACGGACTCGGTGATAAGCCCGTACGAAACGCGGTCGTAGACGCGAAAAATCAGCAAGCGGCCGCTCTCATTTCCCGGCGATGCTAATGCTTGCTGCTGCGTATTTTTTGCGATCAGCGCCAGCGACATGCCTGAAGCAAGTTCGTTGCGAGCGCCTTTGTTGATGCCGACCACCTGATGCTGCGCCGCATGTGCAACACCGCCGGCGATGGAAATGATCTGTGCTTCCACTGCGGCGCCGGATCGGGGGACGGTGGAATTTTTAGCTGGAGCCGCATCGTGAATCAGCAAGTCGCCCTGCGCGATTTCCTGCGTCGATGATGCGATGATGAAGCTGTGCGCGCTCCCCGTGCCTTCACGTTGCAGCACCGCTTTGCCAAGCACGATGGCTTCGTCGCCCAGATGTTCGCCGCTCAGCGGATCCAGCAACCTCAGCGAAGGTCGCACGATGCGGAATTCAGTGGCGCCGTACAGATCGCCTTCCACCGTGATGCGGTCTCCCTTGCTCGTCAATACGCGCCGGTCAGGCGTTGCGACGATGCGTGGAGCTTGCGCCAATTGCACGGTGTCGATCAGCAGTGGCGCAATCGGAAGCAACTGGCGGGGATGCCGTGCAGGCAACGACGACTCACCCGAACGGACCAGCGGAGCCAGCCGCACAACGTCGCCCTCGCCGTCCGAAACGACCTGCGCGAGCGCGTCGGACAGGCCCGGCAGGAGGAGGAACACCACGGCTATGATAAAATTTTTCAAAAATCGCGTCCAAAAAACGGCAAATCACGGCAATCAACGGAATCGGTCAGCGCAGCATTGTTGCCATAAAGACAACAAAAGATGATTCTGCCGACAATTCCTTGAACTGGCAAGAACAACCCTCAGCTATCTCTATAGAGCGCAGATAGCGCAGTGAACAGAAAAGTATGGCCTTATTGAATATCCTCCGTTATCCGGACCCCCGCCTGCACAAGGTCGCCAAGCCCGTCACCGTGTTCGACGAGCGACTGAAGAAACTCGTCGCCGACATGGCGGAAACCATGTACCACGCCCCCGGCGTAGGCCTGGCCGCGACCCAGATCGACGTGCATGAGCAAGTGATCGTAATCGACGTGTCCGACACCAACAACGAACTGCGCGTGTTCATCAATCCGGAAATCACCTGGTCCAGCGACGAAAAGCAGGTCTACGACGAAGGCTGCCTGTCGGTGCCCGGCATTTACGACGGCGTCGAACGTCCGGCACGCGTGAAGGCGCGCGCCCTCGATGCGGACGGCAAGCAATTCGAAGTGGAAGCCGACGGCCTGCTGGCGGTCTGCATCCAGCACGAGATGGATCACCTCAAGGGCAAGGTCTTCGTGGAATATCTGTCGCCGCTCAAGCGTAATCGCATCAAGACCAAACTGCTCAAGGAAGAGCGCGAACTGAAGCGCGGATAAGTATTCACCCGAACCTCGACGCATAAGGAAAAACGGCCTGCAATCTGCAGGCCGTTTTTCATTGCATCAGGTGGCGACCGCGAAGCGGAAAATCCCGTCCTCGCCGAGCCGCCGTTGCAGCGCGCCGTCAAACCACAGCTTGTGCAAATGCGCCACCGCCTCGCCCAGCGCGAAGCTGAGCTGATGCGTGTCGAGCGGGCGCTTGAACATCACTGGCAATATCTCCACCGCCGTCTTCGGCGTCGCGCAGGCCTCCAGCACTTCCGCCAGGCGTGCGCGGTGGTGGTCGTTCAGTTGCGTGATACGCGTATGCAGGCCGCGGAATGGTTTGCCGTGCGAGGGCAGCACCAACGTGTCGTCGGCCAGGCCGGCATATTTTTTCAGTGAATCGAGGTATTGCTGCACCGGATTGGCTTCCGGCTCGATGGCGAACACCGACACGTTGGTCGAGATGCGCGGCAGCACCATGTCGCCGGAAATCAGCAGGCGCGCCTCGTCGGCATACAGCGAAACATGTTCCGGCGAATGGCCGAAGCCGGTGATCACGCGCCAATCGCGCGCACCGATACGCACCGTGTGCTGGTCCTGCATGCGCGTGTACGCCAGCGGCACGGTCGGCACCAGGTCCTTGTAGTAGTTGTTGCGGCCGGACAGCTTGGTGATCAACTCCTCGTCGATCAAACCATGACGGCGGAAATGCGGCGCCGCCGCGGTGCCGTCCGCGCCCGGCAATCCGGCCGACATCAGCCGCGCGAAACCGTATTCGCCGGTGCTCATCCAAAGTGGCGCCTTCCAGCGCGCACACAGCCAGTCCGCCAGGCCGACGTGATCGGGATGGCAATGCGTGACCAGCACGCGGATGATCGGCAAGCCGCGCAGTTGCGTGGCGAAAATATTTTCCCAACTTTCCTTGGTGGCATCAGTAGAAATGCCGCAATCGATTGCGGTCCAGCCGCGCACACGTCCGGCCGGCGTCTCGATCTCGTCTTCCAGCAGCCACAGGTTGATGTGGTCCAGCGCGAATGGCAGGCCCATGCGCAGCCACAACACGCCGGGCGCGACTTCCAGGGTAGTGCCCAAGACGGGCAATGTGTCGCCGAAGGCGTATTCGAGCTGGGATTCAAGAGCGTTCATGGGTACCTGACTGTGGCCGATGCATTCCGGCATGTTGGCAAACTGGCAAAACCAAACAAGGGTTTTCATTTTTTTGCAGACAAGCCTACAATATACTTTACGTTAACGTAAAGTGCCACGACCACCCCAGAAACCGCAGCGCGTCATCCCCAAGAGATCATGCCGACCTACACCATTACCGAGCTGGCCAAGGAATTCGACATCACGCCGCGCGCGATCCGGTTTTACGAGGATCAGGGCCTGCTGAGCCCGAAGCGCGAAGGCAGCGGCGGCCGCAACCGCGTCTACGCCGCACGCGAACGCACCCGCCTCAAGCTCACGCTGCGCGGCAAGCGACTCGGCCTGACCCTCTCGGAAATCAAGAACCTGGTTGACATGTACGAGTCGCCCAAGGATACCGAAGCGCAACTGCAGCGCTTCCTCGGCGTGCTCGCGCAGCATCGCGAAAAACTCGAACGCCAGCGCGAAGACCTCGAAGTGACGCTGGAAGAAATCGCCGCGCACGAAGCCGAATGCCTGCAACTGCTGGAAACCGACCTGCCGCTCAAGGCACCCGCAAAGCGCAGCGCCCGCACCGCCACCGCGCGAAAATCCGCCTGATCCCATGAAAACACGTTGCTCATTATTTAGGCATAATTCGCAATTGAATTGACGTTAACGTAAAGCACCACGCCAACACGTAAACCAAGACCAATTACATTTTCCAAACGAGGAGACACAACATGATGCATCTGCCAGGTTTGACCTTCGATCACGGTGAAGACATCGCCGCATTGCGCGAGAGCGTGGCCGCCTTCGCGCAAGCTGAAATCGCCCCGCGCGCAGCCGAAATCGACCGCAGCGACCAGTTCCCGATGGACCTGTGGAAAAAGATGGGCGACCTCGGCGTGCTGGGTATCACCGCCGACGAAGAATACGGCGGCGCCTCCATGGGTTATCTCGCGCACATCGTCGCGCTGGAAGAAATCTCGCGCGCCTCGGCCTCGGTCGGGCTGTCCTACGGCGCGCACTCCAACCTGTGCGTCAACCAGATCAAGCGCAACGGCTCGACTGCACAAAAGAACAAGTACCTGCCGAAACTGATCTCGGGCGACTTCATCGGTGCGCTCGCCATGTCCGAGCCCAACGCCGGTTCCGACGTCGTCAGCATGAGGCTGCGCGCCGATAAAAAGGGCGACCGCTATATCCTCAACGGCAGCAAGATGTGGATCACCAACGGCCCCGATGCCGACGTCTTGGTGGTGTACGCCAAGACCGACCTGGACGCCGGCGCGCGCGGCATGACCGCCTTCCTGGTGGAAAAGGGCTTCAAAGGATTTTCCGTCGCGCAAAAACTCGACAAGCTCGGCATGCGCGGTTCGCACACCGGCGAGCTGGTGTTCCAGGATTGCGAAGTGCCGGAAGAAAACATCCTTGGCGGCGTCGGCCGCGGCGTCAATGTACTGATGTCGGGTCTCGACTATGAACGCACGGTGCTGTCCGGGGGACCGCTGGGCATCATGCAGGCTTGTATGGACGTCGTCGTGCCTTACGTGCATGACCGCAAGCAGTTCGGCCAGGCCATCGGCGAATTCCAGCTGATGCAGGGCAAGATCGCCGACATGTACTCGACCATGATGGCGTGCAAGGCCTATGTCTACGCCGTCGGCCAGGCCTGCGACCGGGCGAAGACGCCGGACGCGGCGCGCGCGCTGCGCAAGGACGCCGCCGGCGCTATCCTTTACTCTGCGGAGAAAGCCACCTGGATGGCCGGCGAGGCGATCCAGACGCTGGGCGGCAACGGCTACATCAACGAATATCCGGTCGGCCGCCTGTGGCGCGATGCCAAGCTCTATGAAATCGGCGCCGGCACCAGCGAAATCCGCCGCATGCTGATCGGCCGCGAGCTGTTTGCCGAGACCATGTAAACCCTTTTGAATCATTCATCTGAGCAGGAGAAGAACATGCAAGACCATATTGAGGATCCAATCGTTATCGTCGGCGCAGCGCGCACTCCTATGGGCGCCTTCCAGGGTGAACTATCGCCGCTGAGCGCCAGCGATCTGGGCGCCGCCGCCATCAAGGCTGCGCTGGAACGCGCCGGCGTCGCGCCCGATCAGGTGCAGGACGTCCTGTTCGGCAATTGCCTGATGGCCGGTCAAGGCCAGGCGCCAGCGCGCCAGGCTGCGATCAAGGCCGGCATTCCCGTCTCGGCCGGCGCCGTGACCTTGTCGAAGATGTGCGGCTCGGCCATGCAGGCCACCATGTTCGGCTTCGACTCCATTTTGGCCGGCACCAATGAAGTGGTCGTCGCCGGCGGCATGGAATCGATGACCAATGCGCCCTATCTGATTCCGAAAGCGCGCGGCGGCTATCGCATCGGCCACGGCATGATCTACGACCACATGATGCTCGACGGCCTCGAAGACGCCTACGACAAGGGCCGCGCCATGGGCACCTTCGGCGAAGACTGCGCGGCGAAATACCACTTCACACGCGAAGACCAGGACGCCTTCGCGATCGCCTCGGTCAAGCGCGCGCAACAAGCCACCGCCGAAGGTTCCTTCCAATGGGAAATCGCGCCGGTCACCGTGACCACCCGCGCCGGCGACGTCGTCATCGACACCGACGAAGGTCCGCGCAAGGCCAAGGTCGAAAAGATCCCGACATTGAAAGCCGCCTTCAAGAAAGACGGCACCATCACCGCCGCCTCCTCGTCCTCGATCAACGACGGCGCCGCCGCGCTGGTGCTGATGCGCGAATCCACCGCCAAGAAACTCGGCAGCACGCCGATCGCGCGCATCGTCGGCCACGCGCGTCACTCTCAGGAACCGAACTGGTTCACCACCGCACCGATCGGCGCCATCAACAACCTGTACAAGAAGATCGGCTGGAGTACCGCCGACGTCGACCTGTTTGAAATCAACGAAGCCTTCGCCGCCGTACCGATGGCCGCGATGAAGGAACTCGGCATCACCCACGACAAGGTCAACATCCACGGCGGCGCCTGTGCACTGGGCCATCCGATCGGTGCATCGGGCGCGCGCATCATCGTCACATTGATCGGCGCGCTGAAGAAGACCGGCGGCAAGCGCGGCGTGGCATCCCTGTGCATCGGCGGCGGCGAAGGCACGGCGCTGGCGATTGAATTGCTGTAACCCCGGGACCACTATGAGCGACCAAAAATCACCCGTCGACTTCTATTTCGACTTCAGCTCGCCTTACGGCTACTTCGCTTCGCTGGAGATTGAAAAGCTGGCTGCAAAATATGGCCGCACGGTCAACTGGCGCGCCATCCTGCTCGGCCCGGTGTTCAAGACCATGAACATCGCGCCGATCGCCAACGTGCCGCTGAAAGGCGACTACGCGCGCCACGACATGGAACGCAGCGCGCGCTTCCACAACATCCTGTTCCGCCATCCGGACGTCATGCCGATCGCCACGCAACATGCGGCGCGCACGGTATTGTGGGTGCAGCAGAATGAGGCGGCCAAAGCGGTCAATCTGATTCATGCCTTCTACAGCGCCTACTTCACCGAAAACATCGACATCAGCCAGCTCGAGACGGTGGTGCGCATCGCCGGCGACAATGGTATCGACGTCGCCAGACTGACGGTGGCGCTCAACGACGACGCCGTCAAGGACGCGCTGAAAGCAGAAGTCGCCGCCTCCATCGAACGTGGCGTGTTCGGCTCGCCGTTCGTGATCGTCGACGGCGAATCGTTTTGGGGCTTCGACCGCTTCGATCAGATCGAGGCTTTCCTGAAGAATGGAAAGATCTGATGGCGGGCAAGGCAGACAAACAAGCCTGTCCCTGCGGCAAGGGCGTCTACGGTGCCTGCTGCGGCCGCTTCATCTCAGGTGAGGCGGTGCCGGCGACGGCCGAACAATTGATGCGTTCGCGCTATACCGCGTTCTCGTTGCGCGAAGAAGAATACCTGCGCGCAACCTGGCATCCCGACACGCTGCCGGCGGAGCCGATCACCGCCGAGACCGACGTCAAATGGATAGGGCTGGACGTGATCAAGCACAAGCATGTGAAGGACAGCGACGACGCCACGGTGGAATTCGTCGCCCGCTTCAAGGTCGGCGGCCGCGGCCATCGCCTGCATGAAGTCAGCAGTTTCGTACGCCAGCCGGACGCCGCCGGCATGGCGCGCTGGTATTACGTCGACGGTGCCTTTCCGGACGACGAATAAAAATATATTGAGACAAGGGATCACCATGCCGCAACTCGACAGCAAACTGAACACGCGCAGCGAAGACTTCCAGAGCAACACGGCGGCGATGCAAGCCATCGTCGACGATCTGAAAGAAAAGATCGCCGTCATAGCGCAAGGCGGCGGCGAAGCTGCGCGCAACAAGCATCTGGCGCGCGGAAAACTGCTGCCGCGCGACCGCGTGCAAATGCTGCTCGATCCGGGCACGCCTTTCCTTGAGTTCTCGCAACTGGCCGCCTACGCCATGTACCAGGAGAAGGAAGGCAAAGATGCCGCGCCTTCGGCCGGCATCATCACCGGCATCGGCCGCGTGGCCGGACAGGAATGCGTGATCGTCTGCAACGATGCCACGGTCAAGGGCGGCACCTACTATCCGATGACGGCCAAGAAGCATTTGCGCGCGCAGGAGATCGCCGAGTTCAACCACCTGCCCTGCATCTACCTGGTCGACAGCGGCGGCGCCAATCTGCCGAACCAGGATGAGGTGTTTCCCGACCGCGATCACTTCGGACGTATCTTCTTCAACCAGGCCAACCTGTCGGCCAAGGGTATTCCGCAGATCGCGGTAGTGATGGGTTCCTGCACGGCAGGCGGCGCGTATGTGCCGGCGATGAGCGACGAGTCCATCATCGTCAAAGACCAGGGCACCATCTTTCTGGCGGGCCCACCGCTGGTGAAAGCCGCTACCGGCGAAGTCGTCACGGCCGAAGAACTGGGTGGCGGCGACGTGCATACGCGCCTGTCGGGCGTGGTAGATCACCTGGCGCAAAACGACCTGCATGCACTTTCGATTGCGCGCAGCATCGTCGGTAACCTCAACCGCACCAAGCCGCAGCAGCTGGCCCTGCGCGAAGTGCGCGAGCCGATATATCCGGCGCGTGAACTGTACGGCATCATTCCGACCGACACGCGCAAACCCTTCGACGTACGTGAAGTCATCGCCCGCGTGGTCGACGGCAGTGAATTCGACGAATTCAAGGCGCGCTACGGCACAACGCTGGTGTGCGGCTTCGCGCATCTGTACGGCATGCCGGTCGGCATCATCGCCAACAACGGCATCCTGTTTTCGGAGTCCGCCCTCAAGGGCGCGCACTTCATCGAGCTGTGCTGCCAGCGCAAGATCCCGCTGATCTTCTTGCAGAACATCACCGGTTTCATGGTCGGCAAGAAATATGAAAACGAAGGCATCGCGCGCAACGGCGCCAAGATGGTGACGGCGGTGTCGACCGCCGCCGTGCCGAAGCTGACCATGATCATCGGCGGCAGTTTCGGCGCCGGTAATTACGGCATGTGCGGCCGTGCGTTCTCGCCGCGCTTCCTGTGGATGTGGCCGAACGCGCGCATCTCGGTGATGGGCGGCGAGCAGGCGGCCAGCGTGCTGGCGACCGTCAAGCGCGACGGCATCGAATCGAAGGGCGGCAGCTGGACGGCAGAAGAAGAGGCCGCCTTCAAGACACCAATCCGCGAGCAATACGAACACCAGGGCCATCCTTACTACGCCTCGGCGCGCCTGTGGGACGATGGCGTGATCGATCCTGCCGATACGCGCACCGTACTCGGACTGGGGCTGAGCGCGGCCTTGAATGCACCGATAGAAGAGACCAGGTTCGGCGTGTTCCGCATGTAAGGCTTCGCCGCATAAAAACATAGAAACGATGTCCGAGGAGACAAGATGTTCAGCAAAATTCTGATCGCCAATCGCGGCGAGATCGCCTGCCGGGTAGCCGAGACCGCGCGCAAGCTTGGCATCAAGACGGTCGCCGTGTATTCCGAAGCGGACGCGCGCGCCAAACATGTCGCCGCCTGCGACGAGGCGGTGCTGATCGGCCCGGCGCCGGCCAAGGAAAGCTACCTGCTCGGCGACAAGATCATCGCCGTGGCATTGGCCACCGGCGCGCAGGCGATCCATCCCGGCTATGGCTTCCTGTCCGAGAACGCCGGTTTCGCCGAAGCCTGCGCCAAAGCCGGGCTGGTCTTTATCGGTCCACCAGCGTCGGCGATCCATGCAATGGGTTCGAAATCCGCGGCCAAGGCCTTGATGGAAAAGGCCAACGTGCCGCTGGTGCCCGGCTATCACGGCGACAACCAGGATGCCGACTTCCTGCAGCAGGAAGCCGACCGCATCAGCTATCCGGTGCTGCTCAAGGCCAGCGCCGGTGGTGGCGGCAAAGGCATGCGCATCGTCGAGAAATCGGATGATTTCAAGGCTGCACTGGCGTCGTGCAAACGTGAAGCCATCAACAGCTTCGGCGACGACAAGGTGCTGGTGGAACGCTACCTGACGCGCCCGCGCCATATCGAAATCCAGGTCTTCGCCGACGGCCACGGCGAATGTGTCTACCTGTTCGAGCGCGATTGTTCGGTGCAGCGTCGTCACCAGAAAGTACTGGAAGAAGCGCCTGCGCCCGGCATGAGCGAAGAACGCCGCCGTGCCATGGGCGATGCCGCCGTGGCCGCAGCAAAGGCGGTCGGTTACGTCGGTGCGGGAACGGTGGAGTTCATTGCAAATCAGGACGGCTCGTTCTATTTCATGGAGATGAACACGCGCCTGCAGGTCGAGCATCCCGTCACCGAAATGATCACCGGCCTCGACCTGGTCGAATGGCAATTGCGCGTGGCCTCCGGCGAAAACCTGCCGTTGCGTCAGGAGCAGTTGCAACTCAACGGCCACGCCATCGAGGCGCGCATCTATGCAGAGAATCCGGAGAAAGGTTTCTTGCCTTCGATCGGCACGCTGCGCTATCTGCACACGCCGCCGGCGGTACACTTCCGCGTCGACAGCCATGTGCAGACGCCGGCTGCGGTGCGCATCGATTCGGGCGTGCGCGAAGGCGATGCGATTTCACCGTTCTACGATCCGATGATCGCCAAGCTGATCGTGTGGGGCAAGGACCGCCAGGCCGCGCTGGCGAACATGGCCGCGGCGTTGGCGCAATACCGCATCGTCGGGCTCGCGACCAACATCGGCTTCCTGCAGCGGCTCATTGCCGGGCAGGCGTTCGCTACGGCGGATCTCGATACCGGGCTGATCGAACGCCATCACGATCAACTCTTCCCCGCCCTGCAGCCGGCATCGACCGCCGCGCTGGCACTGGCGACGTCCTTGTTGCTGTCGCAGGAGGCCGAATGCATCGGCGACGTTCGCGATCCATGGGCGCAGACCAGCGGCTGGCGCATGAACGGCAGCCTGCTGCGCGCATTGCGGTTTGCCGACGAAGCGGGTGATTATCAGATCGGCGTCGAGTATCGTCGCGACAATCAATGGATCCTGCATCGCGACGGTGTGCAGCACAGCTTGCATTTTGA
>Ga0209437_100238_pt1 | contig 90380 bp, 69 predicted proteins | sample AraplaL_Cvi_mTSA_FD_184266 | JGI IMG/M metagenome (GOLD analysis project Ga0209437, IMG submission 184266) | Arabidopsis root microbial communities from the University of North Carolina, USA - plate scrape CL_Cvi_mTSA (SPAdes) (version 2) | ecosystem: Host-associated > Plants > Roots > Endosphere...
TTATGACTTACTGTGTGGCCATGCGCTTGTCCTCTGGCCTGGTGTTTGTTTCAGATTCACGCACCAATGCCGGAGTGGACCATATTTCCACCTTCCGTAAACTGCATGTTTTTCATCAAAGCGATGAGCGCGTGCTGGTGATTCAGAGTGCCGGAAATCTGGCGACCACACAGAGCATTATCAGTCTGCTGCATCGTCGCTGCGCAGACGATGAGCGGGAAAACCTGCTGAACGTAACGTCCCTGTATGATGCCGCCAGTTTGCTGGGTGAAACGGTGCGTGAAGTCATTGCCCGGGACAGCGGCGCAAATCAGGGCGGTAATACAGATTTCAGCTGCAACCTGTTGCTCGGCGGACAGATTAACGGGGAAGGTCTGCGGCTGTTCCACATCTATCCGCAGGGGAACTTCATTGAAGCCACGCACGACACGCCCTATTTCCAGGTAGGTGAGAGTAAGTATGGTAAGCCGATTATTGATCGCGTGCTGAACTACGACACCGCTCTGGATCAGGCGATGCAATGTGCACTGATTTCGATGGACTCCACACTGCGCAGTAATCTTTCCGTGGGCCTGCCGCTGGATGTGATGACCTACCCCAAAGACAGCTTTAGTGTCGCGCAGCAGCATCGAATTACCGAAACGCACCCCTATTTCGACATGATCCGCAAGGGCTGGGGCGAAGGGCTGCTGAGCATTTTTGCGCAGTTGCCGCCGCTGAAACTGGACGAGTAATTATCTGCCACACCAGGTCTGAGTAAAAAGGATCGCCTCAGACCTGCCATCAGAAGCATAGCGCGCAAAAAAAACTGCACCCTACTCAGTTGGATTACCAACTTTTGGGGTGCAGTCACTTGTCAGCGTTTTATCGTGTTACTACCAATCAGATATCAAACCGATCCAGATTCATCACTTTGGTCCAGGCGGCCACAAAGTCTTTGACGAATTTTTCACGGGCATCACTGCTGGCATAGACTTCCGCCGAGGCACGTAACACCGCGTTAGAACCGAATACCAGGTCGGCGCGGGTGGCGGTGAAACGGGTTTCCCCATTAACACGATCACGTCCGGTAAAGTGCTCGTTGCTGCTATCAGTCGCTTTCCATTCGGTACGCATATCCAGCAGGTTTACGAAGAAATCTGTGTTCAGCGATCCCACCTGGTGCGTGAAGATACCGTGCTGGCTGCCATCAAAGTTAGCACCCAGTGCACGCATCCCGCCCACCAGCACCGTTAACTCCGGCACAGTCAGCGTCAGCTGTTGCGCTTTATCGATCAGCAGACTTTCAGTAGTGGTTTTGCCAAAGCCAGTGCCGTAGTTGCGGAAACCATCAGCACGCGGTTTCAGCAGATCGAACGACTCGATGTCGGTCTGATCCTGACGCGCATCAACGCGGCCCGGCGTGAACGGAACCTCAATCGCGACGCCAGCCGCTTTCGCCGCCTGCTCAACGCCCACAACACCCGCCAGCACGATCACATCCGCCAGTGAAGCCTTGTGTGCTTCGCGCTGGATCGCTTCCAGCGTCGGCAACACGCGTGCCGCGATGGCATTGACCTGCCATTCACGTTGCGGCAGCAGCGCCAGTCGGGCACCGTTGGCACCACCACGCTTGTCGCCACCACGGAAGGTGGATGCCGAGGCCCACGCAACTGACACCAGCTCGCTGACGCTGAGACCGGATGCTGCAATCTTCTCTTTCAGCTGGGCGATATCTGCCACGGTTGGATGATAAACCGGTGCAGGCAGCGGATCCTGCCAGATCAGATCTTCCTGCGGCACTTCCGGACCGATGTAACGCGCTTTTGGCCCCATATCACGGTGCGTCAGCTTAAACCAGGCACGGGCAAAGGCTTCGTTGAACGCCTGCGGATCGTTGTGGAATCGACGCGAAATTTTTTCAAATTCCGGGTCAAAACGCAGCGTCAGGTCAGTGACCAGCATGGTCGGTTTGTGTTTCTTCGTGGAATCAAACGCATCCGGGATGATTTCCGGTGCATCAGCCGCTTCAAACTGAATAGCGCCCGCCGGACTGCGCGTCTGGACCCACTCATATTTGAACAGGTTCTCGAAGAAGTAGTTGCTCCACTGGGTAGGCGTCTGAGACCAGATGACTTCCAGGCCAGAGGTAATCGCATCTGCACCGACACCCGTGCCGTGGCTGTTAACCCAGCCCAGGCCCTGCGCTTCAATGGGCGCGGTTTCGGGATCGACACCGACGTGGCTGGCGGGTGCGGCACCGTGGGTTTTACCCAGCGTATGACCACCTGCAATCAGCGCGACGATCTCTTCGTCGTTCATGCCCATGTTGCCGAAGGTGGCACGAATAGCCGGGGCCGCAGAAGCAGGATCACCGCTGTGTTCCGGACCTTCCGGGTTCACGTAGATCAGACCCATTTCAGTGGCACCCAGTGGTGACTGCGCCAGAGATTCCGGATGACGGTGTTCCAGCCAGGCCGCTTCTTCGCCCCAGTTCACATCCATATCCGGTTCCCAGACATCGTCACGGCCGGCACCAAAACCAAAGGTGCGGAACCCGGAGTTTTCCAGCGCAACGTTACCCGCCAGAATATAGAGGTCGGCCCAGGAGATTTTCTGACCATATTTCTGTTTGATTGGCCACAGTAAACGGCGCGCTTTATCCAGGCTGACGTTATCAGGCCAGGAGTTTAACGGGGCGAAACGTTGCTGACCACGGCCCGAACCACCGCGTCCGTCCACGGAGCGATAGGTTCCGGCGCTGTGCCAGGCCATGCGAATAAACAGACCGATATAGCTGCCCCAGTCAGCGGGCCACCAGGATTGTGATTCGGTGAGCAACCCTTTGATGTCAGCTTTCAGCGCAGAGTAATCTAATTTGGCAAATTCTTTACGGTAATCGAAGGATTCATCAAGCGGGTTCGAACGGGATGAGTGCTGGTTCAGCAGGTCAACCCGGAGTTGATTCGGCCACCAGTCACGGTTGGTTGTTCCGCCACCCGGCGCCTGATTTGACTGAGGTGGTTTGCCCGCGTGAAAAGGACATTTGCCCTCAGGCGCTTCGCGATCGGCTTCGACAATAGGCTTTGCATCTTTTGCATCTTCATCAACGGAATTGCTCATGGTCACACCTCTTTTTTGTATTTTCATCGCTACTCTATAGAGGATTTTCAGGATCGCACACCTGTCTCATCCTATATGTTTGATAGCTTTTACCTTTTTATGCACCTTCTTCAAAAGCTTAAGACAATGAACCGACGGCCGCCGCTGTGCTTAAAAAAAGCAGCGAAGCGGCAACCGCCACCCTGAGACTATTCCGACAGCGCCGGTTTCACAACTGCCGTTTTACTCTCTGGCAGACGAATACGGAACCAGATCGCATACATCGCGGGCAGGAAAACCAGCGTGATTAGGGTACCGCCCAGCGTGCCGCCAATCAGCGTGTAGGCCAGCGTTCCCCAGAACACCGAGTGGGTGAGTGGAATAAACGCCAGCACCGCCGCCATCGCCGTCAGTAACACAGGACGCGCACGCTGTACGGTCGCTTCTACCACCGCAGCAAAAGGTGCCAGCCCCTGCTGTTCGTTATGGTGGATCTGCCCTATCAGGATCAGCGTGTTACGCATCAGGATACCCGACAGGGCAATCAGCCCGACCAGCGCATTGATACCAAACGGCTGACCGAACAGCAGCAGCGTCGGCACAACACCTATCAGCCCGAGAGGTGCGGTGAGAAATACCATCACCATCGCCGACAGAGAACGCACCTGCAAAATGATGATTAAAAGTGTGATCGCAATCATGATTGGGAACAGCGGCGCCATCGCCTGTGTCGCTTTACCGGACTCCTCTATTGCACCGGCCAGTTCAATGCGATAGCCCGCAGGCTGCGTTGCGATGATCGGTTGCAGAGTTTTATTCAGCGCCGTGGAGACATCCGGCGGCTGCAGGGAGTCAGCAATATCTCCGCGAACAGTAATGGTCGGTGTACGGTCGCGCCGCCTCAGCAGGGGATCTTCCATTTTCACCTGCACCTCACCAATCTGCGACAGTGGGATACGTTGCCCCGCCGCACCTGCCAGCGTGAAGTCAGCAATCTTAGCCGGATCGAGCCGGATATCTCCGGCGGCACGGCCCACGACCTGGACCGCGCGGATATCTTCCCGCACGGTGGTGACCGGCACGCCCGTCAACAGAAACTGCAACTGCCGGGCGACTTCACTGGAGGTCAGGCCCACAGCCTGCAGTCGGTTTTGATCCAGCGAGAAATGCAGTGTCGGCACGGGTGCGCCCCAGTCGGTGTTCACCGTCCTCATCATCGGGCTGGCACGCAGTACGGCTTCCACCTGATTAGCGATAACATGCAGGCGTACCGGGTCCGGCCCCATCACGCGCCACGCCACCGGATAAGGTGAATAAGGGCCAAATACCAGTTGTGTCACGCGAACCTGCGCTTCAGGCACCAGGCCGCGGGCGATTGCGGTGCGAAGCTGCGCTTTTAACGCCTCGCGTGCATCCTGACTGTCGGTCAGTATGACCAGCTTGGCAAAGGCGGGATCGGGCAGTTCGGGTGCCATCGCCAGGTAAAAACGCGGCGGTCCCTGACCAATGTAGGTGGTGACGATTTTTGCCTCACGCTGCTGTTTAAGCCAGGTCTCAATCTTTTCAGCCGCAGCCGCTGTCTGTTCAATGGCGCTGCCGTAGGGAAGCTGAACTTCAACCAGCACTTCAGGCCGGTCTGAGGTCGGGAAAAACTGTTTTTTCACCAGCGTCATTCCGAGCACAGCGGTGATAAACAGGACAATGACCACGCCTGCTACCCAGCCTTTACGCGCAATCACGCTGGTCAGTAGCTGGCGAAAGCGATTGTAGTTACGGGTGTTGTAGATGGCTGCGTGACCGCCTTCCACCGTTTTGATGTCAGGCAGCAGCTTTACCCCGAGGTAAGGGGTAAATACCACGGCCACAATCCAGGAGGCGATCAGGGCGATGCCCACTATCCAGAACATATTGCTGGTGTATTCACCCGCCGTGGACTGCGCAAAACCATTGGGCATAAAGCCCACGGCGGTGACCAGGGTTCCGGCCAGCATCGGTGCCGCCGTATGACTCCAGGCATAGGCAGACGCCTTGATGCGGTCGTAGCCCTCCTCCATCTTCACGACCATCATCTCAATGGCGATAATGGCATCATCCACCAGCAGGCCCAGCGCCAGAATCAACGATCCCAGCGTGATGCGGTCAAAGTTTTTGCCGGAGGCTTCCATCACCACAAATACTACCGCCAGGGTGAGCGGAACGGCCGCCGCCACCACTACTCCGACACGCCAGCCCATGCTGACGAAGCAGACCACCATCACCACCAGTAATGCCACGACGAACTTAATCATAAATTCATCGACCGCTGAGCGGATATTCACGGACTGATCCGTGACCTGAGTCAGTGACATCCCTAACGGCATCGCCTGATTTATGCTGACGGTTTCAGCAGCGAGTGCCTTGCCCAACGCCAGACCGTTCCAGCCATCACGCATCACAATACCGAGCAGCAATGCGGGTTCACCCTGATGACGAGCCTTAAACGTGGCGGGATCTTCATATCCCCGCGTCACGGTAGCCACGTCTGCCAGCTTGAGGCTTCTCCCCTGCGCCACAATCGGTGTCTCTCGAATTTTTTCCAGCTTATCAAAAGCGCCCTCCAGCCGGATAAACACCTGCGGTCCCTGAGTATCGATCGAGCCCGCAGGCGTCAGGACATTCTGGTCGTTCAGTGCCGCAAAAATTTCCTGTGGGGTAATACCGAGCGTCGCCAGCCGATCGTGTGAAAACGAAACATAGATGCGCTCACTCTGCTCGCCGATGATATTGACCTTTTTCACACCCGGCAGATGCAGCAATTGCTGACGCAGTGATTCCGCCTCACGCACCAGCAGGCGCTGCGGCTCTCCTTTTGCCTTCAGCGCCAGCAGCGCAAAGGTCACGTCAGAGAACTCGTCGTTGATCATCGGCCCGATGACCCCGGCGGGCAGATTTCTGCTCTCATCGCCCAGCTTCTTACGAGCCTGGTAAAACTCCTCCTGAACCTGGGAGGGCGGCGTTTTGTCCTGCAGGGAGAGCATGGTGAACGCCAGGCCAGGCCGCGTATAAGTTTCGCTGCGGTCATACCACCGCAGCTCCTGAAGCCGCTTCTCCAGCGGTTCGGCCACCTGATCCTGCATCTCCTGCGCCGTCGCACCTGGCCACGCGGAGATAATCGTCATCTGTTTAACAGTGAACGGCGGATCTTCTGCCCGTCCCAGTTCGAAAAAGGACAGGATGCCCGCCACGGTAATCAGGATGATCAGAAACAGCGTGATGGCGCGTTCGCGCACGGCCAGTGCTGACAGATTAAAGCGTCCGTGGCTCATGGCTGGCTCCCTGCAACCGCAGCGTCATCGGGTCGCACGCGCTCGCCCTGCTGCAACAGATGTGCCCCGAGAGCCACGATCCGATCGCCTGCATTCAGCTGCCCCGTCACGGTCGCCGCCTCGTCACTGATCGCGATCACCGTGACCGGCCGCCAGGCAACAGTGGCAGGCAGACCCGTAATATCCCAGACGCCTGGCCCTTTACCGGCATCATAGATCGCAGCCAGTGGCACCTTCAGCTGCGTTTGCATGGGTTTATTGGTTAACGAAATTGTGACGGTAGCACCCAGTGGCGCGCTGGCCAGTGCGCCCTCCAGCACAAATCTTGCCTCATAGGTGCGCGTCATCGGATCGGCTGCATCCGCCAGTTGCCGAAGCCGGGCTGACACGGGCGCACTGCCCGCACCATAAAGCGTTGCCTGCGCCTCGCTGCCCACTGCGGGACGAAGCGTCTCCGGCAACTGAACGCTCGCCTCACGCTGCCCGGCTCTGGCCAGTCTGACAACCGCCTCACCGGCACTCACTACCTGGCCCGGCTCCGCCAGTGTTGCCATCACCACACCGTCGTCATCCGCCAGTAACAGCGCATATCCGCTGGCATTAGTCGCCACGCTGGCCTGCGCCTGCGCGGCTTTCAGATCGGCCAGCGCGGTAGCCGCAGCGGCCCGAATCTGGTCATAGGCCGACACGGAAACCGCGCCGGTTGCCATCAGTGTGTGGTAACGCGCTTCATCGGCACGGGTCTGTCTGACGCGTGCCTGCGCAGCGGCAACACTCTGCTGTGCGGCCTGGGCCTGCAGTCGCAGATCGACCGGGTCAAGTCGCATCAGCGGCTGACCACGCTTCACACGCTGGCCGCTGTCCACCAGCCTTTCGAGGATTTTGCCCGATATCCGAAAACCGAGGTCGCTCTGAACCCGGGCAACGACGATGCCGCTGAATGCGCGACTGTCATCCGCAGCGCTGAGAACTTTCGTGACCCTGACCAGCGGCGGCTGGGTGCGCGGATCCGCTTTGGACGCGTTGTCCCGGCAGCCCACCAGCGCCAGTGGCAGCAGACAAACAACCAGGGTGGCGGGAATAAACCTGAGCATAGATGACCTTCAACAGTAAGCAGGAGAGTGCCGCCATTTTGTTATCATGTGACCAATATTGTCAATGGTCACTAGTTACGGAAAGGCATTAACCGTTGAGCCGATCTTTAAAGAGCAACGAGAATAACCGGCTTAAGCAGAGAATTTACTGAAATGCTGACTAAGTCGATGCGGCTCCCTTCCGGGCGCAGGCGTGACTAAAATAGGGAAAAGTCACCACTCCAGAAATCGCAGGTATTAACTAAGAGTGAGTGAGTGAGCGAGAAATACCCTGTCAGGTCGGGAATAACCTGCCAGCGATAAACGCAGAGGGGAAAAGCTAAAGAATCAGAAGGTGATGATACGCACAGGCTGCAGAGACATTACAACGAACGCGCATCATTTGCGGACAAGGTAAACCAGATAGCGCCCTGCTTATCCAGGGCGCTGGGTCACTTAACGCCAGCCGAGTTCCGGGGCGACATACTTCAGGATCGCCTCAATAACATGGGCGTTATAGGCGACACCGAGCTGGTTAGGCACGGTGAGCAGCAGCGTATCCGCTTCGGCAATGGCTTCATCCTGTGCCAGCTGCTTAATGAGCACTTCAGGCTCTGCGGCGTAGCTGCGGCCAAAGATGGCTCGGGTTTTCTCATCCAGAAAACCGACCGAATCCTGGTCGTTACCGCTGCGGCCAAAATAGGCGCGGTCCATATCATTCACCAGCGCAAAGATACTGCGGCTGACAGAGACGCGTGGCGCATGCTGATGCCCGGCTGCTTTCCAGGCCTCACGATAGGCGCGAATCTGTTTCGCCTGCTGAATGTGGAACGGCTCACCCGTTTCATCATCTTTCAGGGTTGAGCTTTGCAGGTTCATGCCCATTTTTGCTGCCCACTCTGCGGTGGCATTGGATCCGGAGCCCCACCAGATGCGGTCGCGCAGCCCTTCAGAAAGCGGCTCAGGGCGCAGCAGGCCAGGCGGATTCGGGAACATCGGCTGCGGATTCGGCTTCGCAAAGCCTTCGCCGCGCAGCACCTCCAGGAACTCTTCGGTGTGACGACGTCCCATATCCGCATCGCTTTCACCTGCTTTGGGTTCAAAGCCAAAGTAGCGCCAGCCATCAATCACCTGCTCCGGTGAACCGCGGCTCAGACCCAGTTGCAGACGACCATTGGAGATCAGGTCTGCTGAACTGGCGTCTTCCACCATGTAGAGTGGGTTTTCATAGCGCATGTCGATGACGCCGGTGCCAATCTCAATCTTTTTGGTGCGCGCGGCCACGGCAGCCAGCAGCGGAAACGGCGAGCTCAGCTGGCGGGCAAAATGGTGGACACGGAAGTAAGCGCCATCTGCGCCCAGTTCTTCGGCGGCGACCGCCAGGTCGATCGACTGCAATAAGACATCCTGCGCGGTACGGGTGGCAGACTGAGACGAAGGCGTCCAGTGACCAAAAGATAAGAAGCCAATATTTTTCATCTGTAGTTCTCCTGACAGGCGTTAAACGCCTGTGAGCATAAGGCGATATTCGATAGGGAAAGGTTACGCCCTCCGCGCCGCCACTGATAGTCAATATCTTTCAGCGCTATATTCAGGATTTTCGACATAGCCTGCAGCGTATCCACGTTACTTTTGACCAACCTGGCTTTCACTCTTCGGGTTTCTGCGGGTTTCTGCGGGTTTCTGCTGTCAGGCACTGGCGCACCCAATAGATTGCCGGGGCGCCGGTTGCTGCTGAATCTGAACTACCCTTGAGTGCATTACGCGCCACCGGAAAACACAGCGGAGAACACACATGAATACCCTGCTCGCTTTGCCGATGTATGCGATTCATCCGCCTGCTACACAGGCGCTGATGCAGGCGATGGTTACCCTGCTGGCGCAGCAGGGTATGGCCGCGCAACCGGTCTGGCCTGAGGATTTGCTGACACACTGGCAGAATGATCGGTTGCTGCTGAGCCAGACCTGCGGCTATCCGCTGGTCAGTCAGTTGCCTGCAGTGCAACTGGTCGGTGCATTTCACTATCGGGCACCGGGCTGCAACGGTTACGCGTATCGCAGCTGGCTGGTGGCGCGGGATAAAAAGGCAACGCTCGCCGATTTCAACGGTCAGCGGGCCGTGGCAAACAGCCTGGACTCGCACTCCGGCTATAACGCGCTGCGGCGGTTAGCAGCGCTTCAGGGCATAACGTTTTCGCAGCTGTTGCTGAGCGGCGGGCACCGTCAGTCGCTGGCGGCACTGCGTGATTCACAGGCGGATATCGCGGCGATCGACTGCGTCAGCTGGGCGCTGCTGGCGCGCCATGCACCTGAGGAACTGCGCGGCCTGCATATCATCGGAGAGTCACCAGCCGCACCCGGATTACCGCTGATCACGGCAGCCTCAACGTCAGCGGCCCGGCTGGAGACGTTACGCACAATACTGCTTCAGCTGGTGAGCGACCCTGCGTTTCGCGCCATCTGCGACGATAATCTGATCGGCGGATTCAGCCCGGTGCATCGGGACAATTATCAGGTCGTGCTGGCATGGGAGCAGCAGGCCGCCGCGCTGGGCGTCGCCCGGCTGTAACGCACCATGCTGGCTTAATCGTTTAACCGGAACAGAGGGAGACTCTGCGTTGCCGCCTCCCTGCCGACGCTTTCCCGACCTGGCATTTTATGCTCCTCAATGCGCTCTGACCTTGCTAAGACTGGTAAGCCCGGCTGCGGCGTTCTAAGGTAGAGGTTTTCAGAAAGGGAGAGTGGGATGCGTATTCTGATGGCAGGTGCCGGGGCGACCGGTGGGTATTTTGGCGCACGACTGATTCAGGCAGGTCAGGATGTCACGTTTCTGGTACGTGAACGGCGTTATCAGCAGCTTCAGACCCACGGTCTGGTATTACAGACGCCGCAGGGCACTGAAAAGTTTCAGCCGCAGCTAATCCAGGCCAGCACGCTGAAAAGCCACTATGACCTGATTATCGTGACGGTGAAGAGCTTTGCCCTTGATCAGGTCATGGATGACATTGCGCCTGCGGTCGGCCCGGCAACCCTGATCATGCCGATTCTCAACGGAATGCGGCACATCGCAACACTACAACAGCGTTTCGGCGAAGATAAGGTGATTGGCGGCCTGTGTAAAATCAATGCCACGCTGGGTGACCAGGGTGAAGTGATCCAGATGACGCCGCTGCATCAGCTCTTATACGGTGCGCTGGACGGTAACAACGACGCGCGGCTGCAGCGGGTTGATGCCGCACTGCGCGACTGTCGGGTTGATACCCTGTTCAGTGACAACATCATGGATGAACTGTGGGAAAAGTGGCTGCTGCTGAGCACGCTGGGCGCGGTCTGCTGCCTGGCACGCGGCAATACTCAGCAAATTCTCACCTCGCGCGGCGGTGAAGCGCTGTTACAGGGGGTTTTCACTGAGATTCTGTCCGTCATCACTGCCGAAGGCTATCAGCCGCGCCCGGCGGTCACCGCCCGCATTTTTGAGCTGCTGAACAATCCGGCGACGCCCATGACCTCCTCTATGTATCGCGATCTCACCCAGGGCTCTGATATCGAAGCGGATCAGGTGATAGGCGATCTGCTGCTGCGGGCGAAACGAAATGGCCTCGCGACGCCGCTGTTGAACGCAGTGGATGTGAATCTGCAGGTCTATCTGCAACAGCGTTAACCAGGGCCGACTACGCTGACCGGGTGCGGGAATGGCCCCGGCAGTGTGGCGGTGAAAGTGTGGTCAGCAGCAGCAGCGCAGCAGGAAAATTTGCTACACTCATCGCTTCATATTTTGGAGAGTTCAATGACTTCCCGCTCCGTGACCCTCGATGATGTCGCTCAACTGGCTGGCGTCTCATATCAAACCGTTTCACGTGTTTTAAATCGTTCTGAACAGGTGTCAGCCCGCACGCGGCAAAGGGTTGAGGCGGCAATGCAGCAGCTCAATTATGTGCCTAATCGCGTGGCGCAGCAGCTGGCGGGCAAAGCGACGCGCACGCTCGGTCTGGCTACCAGCGATCTGGCGCTGATGGCACCGGCGCAGATCGCCTCGGCGATTCAGCAGCGTGCTGCGAGGGCGGGATATCATCTGGTGATCGCGATGGACAGCGGTAACGATGCGGCCGCCACCGTGAATGAACTGCTGGCACAGCGGGTCGATGGGCTGCTGATCAATCTGCCGCTGGAGGCGGACGAGGCGCAGCAGATCCAGTTGCTGTGTGGCAGTAAACCGGTGCTGTTTCTGGATGTTGAACCCAGGGCCGCGGTGGCGCAGTGTCAGTACCCGAATGAGTCTGGCGCGCGCGCTGCCGTTGAACATCTGGTGTCGCTGGGTCACCGTCAGATTGGCCTGCTAAATGGACCGCTGCGCTCGGTGTCCGCCCGTCAGCGTGAAAACGCATGGCGTCAGGCGCTGGCCGATCATCAGTTAACGCCGCACTGTTCCCTGCGGGGCGACTGGAGCGCACAGTCCGGCTACCAGGCGCTGCTGGCGCAGTTGCCCGACGATCTGCCACAGGCGCTGCTGGTCGCAAACGATCAGATGGCGCTGGGTGCGATGCGGGCGCTGCATCAGTATGGCGTGGCGATTCCCGGTGAGATATCAGTGATTGGTTATGATGATACCGCCGAGAGCGCATGGTATCAGCCGCCGCTGACCACGGTGCGGCAGGATTTACACTTTCTTGGCGCACAGAGCGTCGAGCGGATGCTGGCGCGGCTTCAGGGTGAAGAAGCTTCACACATCGCGCTGGAAACTACGCTGGTGATCCGCGAGACCACCGCCCCGCCCGCAGATAAGCAGGTCGATTTAGTGGCGCTGTCACAGCAGCTACAGGGGATTGCGCGAAGGCTGGCGGGTAAATAAATCTGCGGTTATGCGGGCAATAAAAAACCCGCTCCATCAGAGTGGAAGCGGGTTCGCATGGGAGCTCAGTCGCATTAGCGCTCAGCTATAGGCCCTTACGCTTTTGGGTGTTCGCCCACGCCCATCGCTTTGATCTTTTTAGACAGCTCGCGACGCTCTTTCGACAGGTCGGCGTTTTTGATGATGTACTCATCGACGCGATCTTCATAATCCACACGCATGCTGGCGATGATTTCCTGAATAGCCTCAACGCTCATGCCCGGTTTGATATATTCGCTCAGGTTGTCGAGCAGCAGAACGCGCTTCTGGTTGTCGCGAATTTTCTTCTCGTTGTCGACGATTTCACGCTGCAGTTTGTTTTTGCGGCGGAACATACGCACGAACTCCAGTACGTCCTGAAATGACTGCTTGGCATTTTCCATGATGGCACCTTTCTTTGAGCCTGCTGACGCAGGGAGAGAGTCAAAACGATCAGCTTAGCGGCTAGCCCGCCAGGTAAGCAATTTTCACAGCTAAATTCAGACTGGCTCTTATCTTAGCGCAAAGAAACCCGGTTTCACATTAAGTCATTGTCTGAGGTGATTATTTGCGCAGCGCCATTCGCATCAGATCGGTCATCCGCTCCAGCTGTTTCGCCAGTTCCAGCGTCAGCCAGACGTAGCCGTAGATGGGCGTCTCTTCCAGACCATCGCTGCCCGCGTCGGCGATCAGCCGCCGGAGTTCGCCGCTGATTTCAGTCAGCTCATGGCTGTTGGCAATCACCTCTTCCGTTTCCCCCTCAATCGCCATCACCGACAGCGCCCGCAGCGTGTTCTCGGTCATCTGCTGGGTGCGGCGAAGTGCGGGTGCGTTAAGCATAATCAGATGGCTTTCACGCGATGCCCACCAGGCATTAATCTGCATCTCAATGGTGTTAACCATATTACGGTTAATGGTCTGAATGGCTTCAAGCACCGACTTCGGGATGCGCGTCTCTTTGCTCGACGGCTCCAGCAGCGCTCGCATCTTAATGACGCTGCTCAGCAATTTGCTCAGCGGCTTGTTGAGACGCGGCTTTTCAACCAGATTGGGCGAAAAACCGGCGTGATAGATCTTCGCCATTTCCGCCAGCGCGTCAGAGAGCTGAATACGCCAGTGGATGTAGGCCCGCTGCGCCCAGATCGCGGTAAACAGCAGCGCCATCAGCGATCCCAGAATCACATCTCCGCCCCGCCACAATGCCATGGTGAAATCGCCGGTTGGCGCACCCACCACCACACTCAGCGTAATTCCGATCAACAGCGCCATGTAGGGATGTTTGCCCAGCGTCAGATAGCCGCTGATCACCATGATGACACCGCACCAGGCCAGCATCACCGGCATCGAGATCAGTTCCAGCTTCAGAGCAATCAGACCGGAGATGGAGCCCGCCACCGTGCCGCTGATACGCTGCAGCGCGCGCGGAAAGACATTTCCCCAGGTGGAGATCGGTCCCATTACCACCACCAGCGTAATCAGCGGCCAGGTGCCTTCAGGTATCCCGGTTGCCCGGACAAAGATGAAGCAGAGCAAAAAGGCGATGGCAATGCGCACGCCGTGAACGGAGCGGTAATGGCGATAAAACCAGAACTCCAGTTTTGATATGGGCTTATCAGGACGCAAGGTGGCTTTCCGGTTGCGGGAACATAATGTGGCTATCTTAACCCTGAACGCGGCTCAGGCTTAGCGCAGGCGGGATATTTCAAACAGTTTTGACGTTCGCTTACAATTATCAACATCCGTCTCACATACCTGCCCGGAAGTTAAAAACAACTGGCTACGGCTCTGTAACTTTTATCGACACGCAGTCACAGGGCATTAATGTGAAAACGGGCAGCCCGCAGGCTACCCGTTTAAGTGCTGACAATCGGCTAATCAGAACTTCTGCTTCAGATAATCCGTCACGCGGGTAATGACACCGGCCGGTTCAACCCCACTGAGCGCCACCAGCGGATAGTGAGCAATCTGCTGATCTTTATCGATCACCTGAATTTCACCCACCACTTCATTGGCTTTCAGCGGGGCTTCCAGATCTTTGCGATTAATGACGTACTTCGCCTTCACGTTCTGCACTTCACTGCGCGGCAGCGACAGATACACATCATCTGCGGTTCCGACATCGACCTGATGAGGATTACCGTACCAGACATTTTCAGTGCCAATCTTCTTACCGGCGTGGAACAGCTGAACAGTATCAAAGGTGTTCTGGCCCCAGACCAGCAATTTACGCGCCTGCTCTTCACGGCCTTTTGAACTTTTACCCCCCATCACAACGGCGATGAGGCGATGCTTGCCCACCACATTCGAGGCGATAATGTTAAAGCCTGCCGTCTCAGTGTGACCCGTTTTCAGTCCATCAACGTGAAGATTATTGTCCCACAGCAGGCCGTTACGGTTGTTCTGAGTAATGCCGTTCCAGGTCAGGGTTTTCTCACTGTACATGGCATAAAAGTCCGGCTCACCATCAATAATAGCGCGTGACAGTTTTGCCATATCAAGCGCACTGGAGAACTGACCGGGTGCATCCAGTCCATGCACTGTTTCAAAATGGGTATTCTGCAGACCCAGTTTTTCGACATAGTGGTTCATCATGCCGACAAAGTTTGCTTCGCTGCCCGCCACGTAATCCGCCAGCGCAACGCAGGCGTCGTTACCGGAATCGATGATGACGCCACGGCTTAAATCCCGGACGCTCAGTTTATCGCCTGGCTTCAGGAACATCAGCGATGAGCCTTTAAACACCGGATTACCCGCTCCCCAGGCATCTTTACCCACCGTGACCATATCGTCGCGGCTGATTTTTTTCTGGTCGATGGCGCGATCCACCACGTAACCGGTCATCAGCTTGGTCAGGCTGGCGGGATTGCGGCGTTCATCGGGATTACCCGCCGTCAGGACCTGCCCGGTGGTGGCATCCATCAGCACCCAGGAAGCGGCATCAATCGCCGGAGGCGTCACAGGAAAGGGGATCGCATCAGCCTGTGCCAGCGAGGCCCAAAATAGAGTAGCGGTAACGGTGAACAGCAGACGCCTTTTCAACACTTCATCCTTAATTACACGGGAGAGAAAATTTCTAAAACGAAACGGAAACAGCCGCACGTTTTACGGCAAAAGCGTTGTGAAGGTTTGAATAAATTGAAAAAAAGTATGAACTGGTGACGGGGTTTGACCTGTCAGGTGTCGGATTACCGCCAGTGATCCGCGTCATCCCACAGGTAAAGAGCAGATTTCATAGTGCAACATGCACCGCAAGCGCCGGGCATGACGCAGTAAGAACAGGCGAAACAGCGTCCGGTCTGGGAGCGTGACCAACGGCACCAACAGGGTCTTATTCGTCTGACGCTGCGGTTCTTGCTGCGGTGCCGCTAAAAAGCAATGTGAAGCGGGTTAAACCCTTAACTTCTGGCGTGCCGGATTATGGTTTACCATACAGGTAAAGCCCCATCGGCTGTATTGGGCCACTATAATGGCACGACACGGCTGAACCACAATCAGCGCACATCAGACACAACGAACATCATTCAGCCTGCTGTGCGCAGACAAATTCAGAGCGAACAGAGAGCCGTTTTCTCGCTTTCTGTTTATAAAGTCAGTGAACGCAATGAACGGATATGAAATTTGAATAACGACCGCGTACAGCCTACTTTCCTCTTCCACGATTATGAAACCTTCGGCACCAGCCCCTCTCGCGACCGGCCCGCCCAGTTTGCCGGCCTGCGCACCGACAGCGAGTTTAATCCGGTTGGCGAGCCCGACGTGTTCTACTGCCGTCCGCCTGACGACTACCTGCCACAGCCCGAAGCCGTGATGATTACCGGTATTACCCCACAGATTGCGATGAGTCGCGGCATGATCGAAGCAGAGTTTGCCGAGCGTATTCATACGCTGTTCACCACCGAACAAACCTGTGTGGTGGGCTACAACAACGTGCGTTTCGATGATGAAGTGACACGCAATATCTTCTATCGCAACTTCTATGACCCTTATGGCTGGGCCTGGCAAAATGGCAACTCACGCTGGGACCTCCTGGACGTGATGCGTGCCTGTTACGCATTGCGCCCTGACGGGATCATCTGGCCGGAGAATGAAGAAGGCTTCCCCAGCTTCCGGCTGGAGCATCTGACCAAAGCCAATGGCGTAGCCCATGAAAATGCCCATGATGCGATGTCTGATGTGTACGCCACGCTGGCGATGGCGAAGCTGGTAAAAGAGAAGCAGCCAAAACTGTTTGAGTTTTTGTTTACTCATCGAAACAAAAACAAGCTGATGAACCTGATCGACATCCCGCAGATGAAGCCGCTGGTCCATGTCTCCGGTATGTTCGGTGCCGCGCGCGGCAACACCAGCTGGATCGTGCCGCTGGCCTGGCATCCCGATAACCGCAATGCGCTGATCGTGGTGGATCTGGCGGGTGACATGTCGCCGTTGTTGCAACTGGATGTTGACACGCTTCGTGAGCGTCTTTTTACGCCGAAAAACGACCTTGGCGATCTGCCGCCGGTGCCGGTAAAACTGGTGCATATTAACAAATGTCCGGTGCTCGCCCCTGCCAGTACGCTGCGTCCGGAAGATGCGGCCCGTCTGGGCATTGACCGTCAGCACTGTCTGGCGAATCTGGCACTGCTGCGTCAGCAGCCCGACGTGCGGGAAAAGCTGGTCACGCTGTTTGCGGAAGCGGAGCCGTTTACGCCGTCAGACGATGTAGACACGCAACTTTATGATGGCTTCTTCAGTGATGCCGACCGCGCCGGGATGAATATCATTCGTCAGACCGCGCCCGCGAATCTGCCCGCGCTCGACCTGAGCTTTGAAAGTGCACGGGTGGCAAAACTGCTGTTCCGCTACCGGGCGCGTAACTTCCCCGGCACGCTGGATGATGCCGAGCAGCAACGCTGGTTGCAGCATCGCCGTGAAGTGCTGAATGCTGAGCGCGTGTCGGCGTTTATGCAGGAGCTGGAGGGACTGGCCAATCTGCATGAAGCGGATGCAGAAAAGGTTGGGCAGCTGAAAGCGCTCTATCTCTATGCGCAGGAGCTGGTTTCCTGACGTACTGAGACACTCAGACCCGGCATCACCTGCCGGGTCTGAGTGTCTGATATTGCTGAATCAGAGTACGGTCCACGCCAGCCAGGTCAGTGCAAAACCGCTTAATCCCATTATTGTCGTCAGCACGGTCCAGGTGCGTAAACCATCGGCGACGGATAATCCAAGATAACGTGTCACCACCCAGAATCCCGCATCGTTGACATGCGACAGTCCCAGGCCGCCAAAACAGGCTGCGAGGGTGACCAGTACCCGCTGCATATCCGTCACGCCAGTTACCGCCTGCGTCAGCAAACCGCTGGTGGTCAGGATGGCCACCGTGGCTGAACCCTGTGATGCACGCAGTGCCAGCGACAGGATAAACGCAGCCGGGACCAGCGGCAGATGCAGCGTTTCAAGCGTGACCGCAAGCGCTTTACCCACGCCCGACTCCACCAGCACTTTACCGAATGCCCCACCCGCACCGGCCACCAGAATCACGCTGGCTGAGGTGGGAATGGCCCGACCGGTCAGATCTTCCAGCTTGTCTTTGCTCCAGCCCCGTCGCACGCCCAGCAGCCACGCCGCCAGACCTAAAGCAATCAGCAGGGCAATCGGCGGCGTGCCAATCACGGTCATCACATTTCGCAGCAGGCTCCCTTCTGTCAGGAGTGTGTGGGACAGCGTTCCCAGCACAATTAACACAATCGGAACCACAATCAGACCGCTGATGGTCAGCGCGCCGGGTGGAGCTGGCTCATTTTTCTTTTCCTGTCCCTCCGGCTTCGCCATCTGCAACTGTTCCAGCACCTCCACCGACAGATGGTAATGGCGACGGTTCATGACCTTCGCCACGTAGTAGCCGATGATGCCGACCGGCACTGAAATCGCAATACCCAGCATCATCAGCCAACCCATATCGGTGTGCAGGATGCCCGCCGCAGCGGCTGCTCCCGGATGGGTCGGCAGCGCCACGTGCACTGTCAGCATCACACCCGCCATCGGCAGACCAAATTTCAAAGGTGAGACGCGTGCCACCTTAGTGAAGCCATAAATCAGCGGGATGACGATAATAAAGCCCACTTCGAAAAACACCGGAATGCCCAGGATAAAGGCCGCCATGGTCAGGGCCGCGACGGTTCGCTTTAGCCCCAGCGTTTTACTGAAGCGTTGCGCCAGCGATTCAGCACCGCCCGAGGCTTCAATAATCGCCCCAAGCATGGCACCCAAAACGATAATGATGGTGATATGACCGAGCAGTCCACCCATCCCGGTGATAATCGTCTCCATGATTTTTTCAGCCGGAATGCCGGTCGCGATAGCCACCAGCAGACTGACAATTAACAGGGCGACAAACGGATGAACTTTTGCTTTGATGACCAGCAGCAGCAGGATCACGATGCTGGCGGTCGCTATGGCTAACAGCAGTGCGGTGGACATAGTAAACCTCAGAAATTGTTATATTTTTTGGGTTATCGGCGTACAGAAATAGCAGGTGCAGGGCCAGAAAAAAGGCAAGCCTCTCCCTACCGGTGCCGAAACACCGGTTTTAAAGCACGTTAAATCAGGTTCTTATCTTCCAGGTTTTAAACCAGCCAAGCCCCTCGGTCGTTTTTCCGCGCGGGATGTACTCGCAGCCGATCCAGCCGGCATAGCCAACCTCATCCAGCAGCGCGAAGAGGTACGGATAATTAATTTCACCCTCATCCGGCTCATGGCGATCCGGTGCCGACGCAATCTGTACGTGACGATAGCGTCCGGCATAGTGGCGAATCAGATGGCTGAGGTTGCCGTCAACGCGCTGCGCATGGAACAGGTCGAGCTGAGTAAACACATTCGGCCGGTCGATCTGTTCAGCCATCTCCAGCGTCTGATACTGGCTGGCGTAGAGATAGTTGGGTTTGGTTGTCGGGTTGAGTGCTTCTATCAGCAGGGTGATGCCGTGCGGCGCAAAGCACTCAGCCGCATAACGCATGTTACTGATAAAGGTCTCGACGTAGCGCTGTCGGTCGGCACCAGGCGGCACCGTCGCGGCCATGATATGAACCTGCGGGCAGTTCAGCGCAATCGCATAACTCAGGGCGCAATCGATATCCGCCTTAGCTTCCGCTTCCCGTCCGGGAATGGCAGAGACGCCCCACTCACCCGCCGCAATGTTGCCGGGAGCCGTGTTGAACAGCACCAGCTCCAGATGATTATCATCAAGCCACTGTTTTATCTGCGCGGCGGGATAGTCATAAGGAAACAGAAATTCCACCGCAGTAAAACCGGCTTCAGCTGCTGCCGCGAAGCGTTCAGCAAAGGGGTATTCTGTAAACTGCGTCGAGAGGTTAGCAGCAAACTTCGGCATTATCGGCTCCTTAATTCCGCCACTTCGCCATCATTGAGATAACGAATCGGGCGGTCGCCCAGGGTAAAGATCAGCCGGGCAGTCTCTTCCAGCTCTTCGGTGTTATCTGCCGCTTCCTGTAATGATTTACCTACCACCACCGGACCGTGATTCGCCAGCAGAAAGGCACGGTAGCGCGGTGCCAGCGTTGCCAGATCCTCGGCCAGTCGTTCATCGCCCGGCTTGTAGTAAGGCACGACCGGCACATCACCTACGCGCATCACGACATAAGGCGTAAACGGGCGAATGCAGTTTTTCTTGTCCAGACCCTGTAAACACGACAGCGCTGTGAGGTAGTGGCTATGCAGATGCACCACTGCCCTGCAGTCGGGATTATTCAGGTAGAGCGCGCGATGAAACGCGATTTCCTTGGAGGGTTTATCACCGGAGAGCCATTCCCCCTCAGGCGTGACTTTTGACAGCCGATCGCCCTGTAATTCCCCGAGGCAGGAACCGGTGGGTGTCGCCAGCAGATTGCCATCGGCCAGCAACATGGAGAGGTTACCCGCCGAGCCGGTGGCATAGCCACGCTGAAAGAACGACGCGCCAAGACGCACCATTTCGTCACGCGCCTGCTGCTCCGCGAAAGAGAAAGATTCAGACATAAGTAAACTCCGTTTGCGCGCGGCGGAAAAAGTCTTCATCGCCAAAATTGCCTGATTTCAGGGCCAGTGAGAGCGGCTGATGGATATCGCGAACCCAGGGTACGCCAGGTGAAATGGTCGGGCCGATGTGAAAGGCCGTTACGCCCAGGCTCTGCGCAACCACACCGGAGGTTTCACCGCCCGCCACGATAAAGCGCTGCCAGCCGCGCTGTTTCAGCTCACGGGTGACGGCGGCGAACAGCTGCTCAACGGCTTCACTGCTGCGCTGCGCACCATAGCGCTGCTGAATGAACTGCAACTGTTGCGCGTCCGCAGTGGCAAACAGCAGCGGTGCCAGCGCCTGATGGCGATGTGCTTCTACCCAGTCGCACAGCTGTCGGGCATACCCTTCGGCATCTTCCAGGCAGTGTTCAATCTCAACTTCGCAGGCCGGTGCCAGCTGGCGATACGCGGCAACCTGCCGGTTGGTCATCTGCGAGCAGGAGCCGGAAAGCACCACGGCGCGATCGCCCTGCGGACGACCTGCCTGCTCCGCCTCAGCGTCGGTCTCAGCCGTCGCCCACTGCCGTGCCAGACCGATAGCCAGCCCCGAACCGCCGGTGACCAGCCGCATATCGCTTAGCGCTGCGCCCAGCGTCACCAGATGATCCTGATGCAGAGCATCGGTCACGACATAGTTGATCCCCTGCGCCGCCAGCTGGCCCAGCGCCTGACGCACTGACTCTGCGCCCTGCCCGACCTGCGCCGCTGCGATCAGCCCGGCTTTTCCCGACGCCTGCGACGTCATCAGACGCAGCAGGTTGCTGTCGTGCATCGGTGTGACCGGATGATGACGCATCCCGGAATCTGACAGCAGCTGATCACCGACAAACAGATAGCCCTGGTAGACAGTGCGGCCATTGACAGGCAGCGCCGGACAGATGACCGTCTGCGTTTCACCCAGTGCGTTCAGCAGCGCATCGGTCACCGGACCGATATTGCCCTGCGCTGTGCTGTCGAAAGTAGAACAATATTTGAAGTAGAAGCGCTCGCAGCCCTGTTGCTGCAGCCAGGCCAGCGCCGTCAGCGACTGGGCAACCGCCTGCTCTGCCGGACAAGAGCGGCTTTTCAGGCTGACCACAATCGCCTGCGCCCCGGTGATTTCTTCGCTGGCGGGGATGCCGTTGAACTGAATAGTGCTCAGGCCGTTCTGCACCAGAAAACTGGCGATGTCCGTTGCACCGGTGAAATCGTCCGCTATGACCCCAAGACGCATCAGTTTTTCTCCCCGGCCTGTGGCAGCGTGATGCCGCTGAAGATTTTAATTACCGCGCTGTCATCTTCGCGGCCATATCCCGCGTTGCTGGCTTCGGTGAACATGTTGAGGGCGGTTGAGGCCAGCGGCAGCGGGAAGTGCAGCGATTTGGCAGTATCGGCGACCAGGTTAAGATCTTTCACAAAGATATCGACGGCTGATTTCGGGCTGTAATCCCCGTCTACTACATGCTTCATACGGTTCTCGAACATCCACGAATTGCCCGCCGCATTGGTGACGACTTCATACATGGTGTCCAGCGGGATACCGGCCCGCGCCGCCAGCGCCATCGCTTCTGCACCCACTGCGATATGAACACCCGCCAGCAGCTGATGGATAATTTTGACGGTAGACCCAAGGCCGATTTCACTGCCCACGCGGTACACTTTGGCCGCGACCGCATCCAGCACCGGCTGCAGGTACGCAAAGGCTGCGTCGCTGCCTGAGGCCATTACGGTCATTTCACCGCTGGCCGCTTTGGCGGCACCGCCGGAAACCGGGGCATCCAGCATCAGCAACTGGTGTTCGGCCAGCCGCTGTTCAATCTGCTGCGCATCGTGCGCGGAGAGCGTGGATGAAACCATGACTGCGGTGCCGGGACGCAGTTTTGCAGCCAGGCCCGCTTCACCGAACAGAATGGCGTTTACCTGCTGCGCGTTCACCACCAGCAGCAATACGGCATCAAGTTGGTCTGCAAAGGCAGAGGCGGATGGCTGCGCATCACGTGCGCCGGCCTGACGTAAGCTCTCCAGCGCAGCGGGGTTTAAATCGACACCCCAGGTGTTTAAACCGGCACGCAGACAGGATTTCGCGGCACCCATGCCCATAGAACCTAACCCGATAACACAGATGTTTTCAGCTGGCACGTTACGCCTCCACTGTTAAATTAAGTGATTATTTGTTTGTTACTGTTAATCCTGCCAGCTTACTCCCGGTAAAAATGTGTCGCCCCTCACAAAAAAACATCACACTTGTGAGCAGGAACAATTTTTAACATGGCATACTTGTCCGCAATCATGCCATTAAACGGCGTTTAAGCACGGTATCATGGGGTGCATGCTGTTATTTTTTGTTCTGGATAAGCGGCAGATACTTTATAGTGTGAAAAAATGATAATTATCAGGGAGCAGATATGATTCCGGTTGAACGTCATCAACAGATTCTGGCGCTGGTCGCCGATCGTGGCGTGGTCAGTATTGCAGAACTTACTGAGCGGCTGGGTGTGTCACACATGACCATACGTCGTGACGTGCAGAAACTGGAGGAACAAGGTGCGGTGCTGTCCGTTTCCGGCGGCGTGCGCTCTGCCGATCGGCTGGCGGCTGAACCCTCACATCTGACGAAAAGCGCCCTCTACAACGATGAAAAGTGCGCTATCGGCCGCACCGCAGCCCGGCACATTCCGCGTAACAGCTGCATCTATCTGGATGCCGGCACCACGACATTAGCGCTGGCACGAGAGCTGGTGGATCGGGATGATGTGCTGGTGGTGACCAATGATTTTATGGTGGCGAATCTGCTGATGGAAGCGAGTCAGTGCCGGGTTATTCATACTGGCGGCACCGTATGCCGGGAGAACCGCTCCTGTGTCGGCGAGTCGGCGGCACGAAGCCTGCGTCATCTGGCTATCGATATTGCCTTTATTTCCGCCTCCTGCTGGGGGCCGCGCGGCTTGTTTACGCCGGATGAAGATAAAGTGATGGTGAAACAGGCGGTGAGTGAGGTGAGCAGTAAGCGGGTGCTGCTGAGTGACAGTTCGAAGTACAACAGGATTGCGACGTTTCTGGCGTTACCGCTGGAGAGGTTTGATGTGGTTATAACCGATAAAAAACTGAGTGATGCAGGGCGGGAGTTGTTAAATACGGGTAACTGGGAGCTGGTGCTGGCCAGTTAAACTGTTGCCGCCTTCCCGCAAGACAGGAAAGGCGGCAACGTTAGCGCGATTAAACTTCTTCGCTGAACTGCGGCACCGGATTACGGAAGCTGCGGGTCACAAAGGCCAGGTAGATAATCCCGATGGCGGCCCAGATCAGGCCCAGCTCCATAGAACTCTCTTCCAGGTTTACCCACAGCGCACCCACCGTCAGTGCACCCAGCAGCGGCAGCAGCAGATACTGAACGTGATCTTTCAGCGTGCGGTTACGCTTCTCACGGACCCAGAACTGCGCGATCACCGACAGGTTAACGAAGGTAAACGCCACCAGCGCACCAAAGTTAATCAGCGCGGTAGCCGTAACCAGATCAAAGTTAATCGCCATCAGCGCAATCGCACCGACCAGCAGCACGTTGAGCGATGGGGTACGCCATTTTGGATGGATGTAACCGAAGAAACGCTCCGGGAACACGCCATCGCGGCCCATTACATACATCAGACGCGATACGCCAGCGTGCGCTGCCATACCGGATGCCAGCACCGTGACCACCGAGAAGATCAGGATGCCAACCTGCAACGCTTTACCGGCGACAAACAGCATGATTTCAGGCTGTGAGGAGTCCGGGTGCTGGAAGCGGGTGATGTCCGGGAAATAAAGCTGCAGGAAGTAAGACGCAGCGATAAAGATCACACCACCAATCAGCGCAGTCAGGAAAATGGCGCGAGGAATCGTGCGTTCTGCATCTTTGGTCTCTTCCGACAGCGAACTGATGCCATCAAAGCCGAGGAACGAGAAGCAGAGTATGGTCGCACCAGTAATCATCGGCACTACATGGGCATTCTCAGACCAGAACGGACGGCTGCTTACCAGCGTACCGGAACCGACGCCGCTTGCCACACCGTAGATCACCATCGCAGTGATCCCAACCATGACAACCACCTGCAGCACCACAATCACGCTGTTGAAGTTCGCAACAGTTTTGATGCCCTTGAGGTTAGAGAGCGTCATAAACCCAACCAGCAGCACAACAAAAATCCACGACGGAATGCCCGGCACCAGCGATTCGAAATAGTTTTTAGCCAGCAGGATGTTGATCATCGGCATGAACAGGTAGTCCAGCAGAGATGACCAGCCGACCATAAAGCCGACATGCGGACTGATTGCCTTCTGAGCGTAGGTATAAGCGGAGCCCGCAGAGGGGAAGCGGCGTACCAGCTTACCGTAACTCACAGCAGTAAACAGAATCGCAACCAGCGCAAAAGCATAAGCGGTGGCGACGTGACCGTCGGTCAGCCCGGAAACGATGCCAAAGGTATCGAACAGGGTCATAGGCTGCATGTAGGCTAAGCCCATCATGACGACCGGAAGTAACGTGAGTGTTTTTTTGAGTTGCGCACGCTGCGGTGCGGCGGAGGTATTAAGCGACATGCTTCAGTCCCCCATGTGCAACAACCTGGCTGGGCTGGGTCACAGGGCAACTGCGCATTAAGCGACAGGGAGAAAGGTTAGCGGTTGACGCGGCGCCGTAGTCATCACGAAAACGCGTACCAGCGTTAGCTGGCAGAGTGTAAAACATCCCCATCTTTGTAATCCTCAATCTCACGCTTACGCGTGTTTTCAGTGTTTATCTATCCGGGTGCGTGCCCGGCCTCGGTTAAGTCAGCAAAAACGCTCTATTAAAACCTGATGCAAAAAAAATAACCGGCGCGTGAAGCGTCGGTTATCATCTGATTTTGCAGGCCGCGTATTCTGCCCCAACCCGTGGCAGAAATACAAGCCATCGGGGCATCATATGCAAAAATAACGCACGGAATTGCTGGTAAACCGGCGTTTCAGGCGTTTTTCAGCATCCAGTCAATTTCCGTAGAGGTAATCAGCCGTTCAAACTGCATCAGTTCATAATTTTTGCAGCTGTGCCAGACACTGGCAAAACGTTCGCCCAGTAACTTCTGCAACGGATAACTGTTGTCAAATTCATACAGTGCATCGCTCTGACGAATCGGCAGTGCCAGCCCCTCGGCATGATGACCGTTGCCAGTGACCGGATGCGGCAACGGCAACTGAGTATCGAGTCCATGCAGCATCCCGGCCAGGATAGCCGACACCACCAGATAAGGGTTAGCATCGGCACCGGCCACGCGATACTCGATACGATGGTTATCAATATCGCCACAGGGAACGCGCAGCGCAACCGTCCGGTTGTTATGGCCCCATGAGGCCTGTAACGGCACATAGGCATCCGGAACAAAGCGGCGATAGGCATTCACGTTAGGTGCCAGCAGCGCCATTGACGCGGGCATCAGATCGATCATGCCGGCCAGCGCGCGTTTCATCAGTGGCGAATCACTGCCGTCATCGCAGGCGAAAGCATTGTGATCGGCCGCATCCAGCATGCTGATATGCACATGCATGCCGCTGCCCGCATATTCCTCATACGGCTTGGCCATAAATGTTGCGGTCATACCGTGATTTTCCGCCACCTGACGAATCAGACGCTTGAGCTGCACCGCATGGTCGCAGGCGCGCAGCACGTCGCGCGTGTGGTGAAGGTTAATTTCAAACTGTCCGGGCGAGGCCTCCGCCAGCGCGCCATCGGCCGGTATGCCCTGCTGACGCGCCAGATCGTCAATGTCGCGCAGCACATCGGCGAAGTGATCGAGGTTATCTACCGAGTAGACCTGGCTCTGCATATTGCGTTCATCACTACCAGGCGAACACGGCGGCTGGATAAAGCCTTCTGCATCACGCTTTTTGTCCACCAGATAGAACTCCAGCTCTACCGCTACCACCGGAAACAGCCCTCGGTTACGCAGCTGTTGCCACAGCCGGTTAAGGACATTTCGGGGTTCAACGTCAAAGGGAGTGCCATCTTGGTTGCACATGGTTAACAACAGCTGCGCAATGTGTTGAGGGTCAGACGCGGAGGGAACTAACGTACCGGTGACGGGCAGACAGAGGTTATCAGGTTCGCCCAGTGACTGGCCGAGTCCCGCTTCTTCCACCGTGTTGCCGAGGATATCCATGGCAAACACCGAGGCGGGGAAATAACACCCTTTTTCCAGTTTAGACAGCGCAGAGACCGGAATGCGCTTGCCACGGAACACACCATTTAGATCATTTAACAGGATGTCGACATACTGCGTTTCAGGATGGCGCTCCAGCCAGGTTTTCACCTCAAGCTGGAACGCGCTGGTTCGTTTCTCTTCACTGTGAAGCATGAAGTCTTCCACTTCTACCAGGTTAGTCATGATCTCACCCGCCCCTATTAGGTTTGCGTAATGCTCAAAATAACAGCCACACCACTAACATAGCGCCAACATAAAAAGTGTGCAAATGTAACAATTCTGTTTGAAGAACAAACAGCAGGTTGTTAGATTGAAAAAATATTGCACACTTAGTCACCAGACGTGCCTTTTCGGTAGATATTTCGAACAGCGATGCGAGGACGGGAGATGGGCATTATTTTTGACAAGCCGTTGATTGGCGTAGTGATGTGTCAGAAAGATTTGGGCGGCCATCTGACCCAGACGGTTCAAAACAAATATATCGACGCGATTGTTCTTGCAGGCGGTGTGCCGCTGGCACTTCCCCACAGTCTGATGAATGCCCCTCATCTATTAGAAAACGCTATGGCTGTTCTGGATGGCCTGCTGCTAACCGGCAGCCCAAGTAATATCGAACCCTGGCATTATGGCGAGCCGGGCGAAGAGCCCCATGCCGATCCGGGTAGGGACCATCTTGCCTTTCAGCTGATTACCTGGGCCACCAGCCATAAAATGCCGATATTCGGCATCTGCCGTGGCATGCAGGAGCTGGTGGTGGCGAATGGCGGCGCGCTGTGGAGAGAAGTGAGCGGGCAGCCGCCGTTTCAGCGTCATCATGAAGATGAGACGCTGCCACTGGATCAACAGTATGCACCGGCGCATCAGGTCACTATCGAACCGGATGGCGTGCTGGCAACATTACTCGACAGTGATAGCTCACTGAGGGTCAATTCACTGCATCATCAGGGCGTACGCGAACCGGGCCCGCAACTGCGCGTTGAAGCGCGCGCGCCGGATGGCCTGATTGAGGCCGTCAGTCTGCGTCATCATCCCTTCGCCCTGGCGGTACAGTGGCATCCCGAGTGGCAGCCAGAAAGCACGGCGGGATCGCAGGCGCTGTTCAGCGGCTTTATTCAGGCCGCCATTCGCTATCACAGGGGAAAAGCAGATGAGTGATGCCACGCTGGCACCGGGACGACGGCTGGCGCAGATTCGCCAGACGCTGGGGCTGTCGCAACGTCGGGTTGCCGAACAGGCCGGACTGACTCACAGCGCCATCAGTACCATTGAGCAGGATAAAGTCAGCCCGGCAGTCAGCACGCTGCAGAAGCTGCTGAAGGTTTATGGGCTATCGCTGTCAGAATTCTTTTCGGAACCCAAACCGGACGCAGAACCCAAAGTGATTGTCCGTCCCGGCGACCTGGTGGAGATTGGCAGCCAGGGTGTTTCGCTGAAGCTCATCGACAACGGTGGTGCGCAGCGCTCGCTGGGCATGCTGCTGGAAACGTATCAACCCGGCGCCAGTACCGGCGAGAAACTGCGTCATCCGGGCGAGGAAACCGGTACGCTGCTGGAAGGCGAAATTACGCTGGTGATTAACGGACAAGCGTTTCATCTCTCCGCCGGAGAGAGCTACGTGATTGATACCGGCTTACCGCACAGCTTTACCAACAGTGCAGACTTCCCGTGCCGCATTGTCAGTGCCCACACACCAGCAAATTTCTAGGCGCATTCCGGAGGTTGTTATGAATTATGTGGAGAGTTATTACGCTGCGACCGCCAATACGCATGCGCCCTGGCCGACGCTGCAGGAGAGTATTCAGTGTGACGTCTGCATTATTGGCGGTGGTTTCACCGGTCTTTCGGCGGCACTGCATCTGACCGAGGTGGGTTACGACGTGGTCGTGCTGGAAGCAGCACGCGTCGGCTTTGGTGCCAGCGGCCGTAACGGCGGTCAGGTGGTGAACTCCTACAGCCGCGACGTGGATGTGATTGAACAGCGTTACGGCAAAGAGAGCGCCCGCATGCTGGGCGGCATGATGTTTGAAGGCGCTGAGATTATCCGCGACCGCATCAAGCGGTATGCAATTGAGTGTGACTACCGTCCTGGCGGCATCTTTGCGGCCCTGAATACGCGCCAGATGGCGCATCTGCAGAAACAGAAAGCGTTATGGCAGCAGTATGGCAATCACGATCTGGAGCTGCTGGACGAACGCGCCATTCGCCGCGAAGTCGCCACCGAACGCTACGTCGGTGGACTGCTGGATCGGCGTGGCGGTCATCTGCATCCGCTGAACCTGGCACTGGGTGAAGCAGAAGCCATCCGGCGACATGGCGGTCGCATCTATGAACAGTCTGCGGCAACCAATGTGGTTTATGGCACACCTAATCGGGTGAAAACGGCTCAGGGCGAGGTGAGCGCAACGTTTGTGATCTTCGCCGGTAACGCCTATCTGTCACCGCAACTGGAGCCGCGCCTGAGCAGGAAAAGCATGCCGTGTGGATCGCAGATTGTCGCGACCGAGCCGCTGACACCCGACCAGGCGTTATCGCTGATGCCGAACAACTACTGTGTGGAAGATTGTAACTATCTGCTGGATTACTTCCGACTGACCGCAGATAACCGGCTACTTTATGGCGGCGGTGTGGTCTATGGCGCACGTGAACCGGCGGATATCGAAGCGTTAATACGACCCAAACTGGCGCGCACGTTCCCGCAGTTGCAGAGTGTGAAGCTGGACTTCAGCTGGAGCGGCAATTTCCTGCTGACGCTGTCGCGCATGCCGCAGTTTGGCCGGCTGGAGAACAATGTCTATTTCATGCAGGGCGACAGCGGCCATGGTGTGACCAGCACGCATCTCTCCGGCAAGCTAATCAGCGAAGTGTTACGCGGCGACGCCGAACGGTTCGATGCTTTTGCGCGTCTGCCTCACCTGCCCTTTCCTGGCGGACGGCGGTTTAAAGTGCCGCTGACGGCGATGGGCGCGGTGTGGTATGCGCTGAGGGATCGGCTTGGGGTATGAGGTTAAGGGCCAGACTTTGCTGTCTGGCCTGCTTATTACCGGCCTGCCTGCAAGCACAATCTGCCCTGTTCTTGAACCCCTTAAGTATGTTGTAACTATATAGCACGGGCACTCATGCCATTCAGCGGGGGCATCCTGCCCCCACAATATTGTCATCAACGTATCACTCCAGTGGCATCTTCACAGGATCGTCATAGCGGTACTCAAAACCGAGTTCGCTACAGATGCGCGAACCATCAATCAGCTTGCCACTGTCTTTGACGGCTTCTGGCGCGAACTGCGGCGGCTGCAGACCCAGCTGACGCGTAACCGCAGGATAGAAGGTGTCACGCGTCGGGTGTTTCGGCGCACTAAGGTTATACACCCGGCCCCCTTTCGGTGACTGCAGCAGCAGCGTAATCGCCTCGACCACATCATCCAGATGCACCAGATTCACGCCCTGCGAACCATTCGCCACATCCTGCTTACCCGCCAGGAAGCGACCTGGATGGCGTTTTGGCCCGACCAGACCGGAAAGGCGCAGAATATCCACGCTGGTCCCAGGCAGATCGTGCAGCCAGCTTTCCAGTTTCACCAGCGTCTTTCCGGCTACCGTTTCTGCAGCCAGCGGACTGTTTTCCCGCTTAACACCTGAACTGCCGCCATAAACTGACGTTGAGCTGGTAAAGATGATGCGCGGCACTTTGTAGACCAGCGCGGTATCGACCACATTCTGCACCGCCTGCAGATAGGCCTCGCCACCTTCTGCGGTGCGGCTGGCGGGCAGCGTAACGATCACTGCATCAACGTTGAACAGCGGCTCAATATCGGCGGCATCACAGAGCAGTTCCGGCGTCAGTTCCAGCTGGAACGCCTCAATCCCGCAGCGACGTGCGGCTTCAACACCGTCTGGCGTGGTTTTGCTGCCGGTAACCTGCCAGCCTCGCGCGGTTAACGCCGTGGCCAGCGGCATGCCCAACCAGCCCAGTCCCACAATCGCGACCTTCTTCATTTTGACTCCTGACGTGAAACATCAACCCCGACTTCACCGTAGTTTGCCCCCGGATTGCAAACCAGAACAACCTGTTTCAGTGCTTTCCGAATCACCTGTTTAAAAAAGTGTTGCCAAGCGCAGCCATCTTCGTTAGGTTAAACCCCACAAATGAATACTCATTCATCGACGAGATTATTATGACACGCGTTCAGTTCAACCATCATCATCACCATCATCCTGACTAGTCTTTCAGGCGATTGGTGCTGGAAGACTTTCAAGATCTTCCAGTGGTGTGAACGCAAGAGAACCCCCGGAAGATCGTCTTCCGGGGGTTTTTTTATGGGCTGACGTAACCACACATTCAGGACAGGAAAAGGACAGGAACCATGTTAGATAACACCCGTTTACGCATAGCTATGCAGAAATCTGGCCGTTTAAGTGATGATTCACGCGAACTGCTGGCGCGCTGCGGCGTTAAAATCAACCTTCAGCAACAGCGCCTGATTGCGTTTGCGGAGAACATGCCAATCGACATCCTGCGTGTGCGCGATGACGATATCCCTGGCCTGGTGATGGATGGCGTGGTCGATTTAGGCATCATCGGTGAGAACGTCCTGGAAGAAGAACTGCTCTCACGTCGTGCTCAGGGTGAAGATCCGCGCTATTTCACGCTGCGCCGCCTGGATTTCGGCGGCTGCCGCCTGTCACTGGCGATGGCGACTGACGCCGAGTACACCGGTCCGGAATGCCTTGATAAGTCCCGTATCGCCACCTCTTATCCTCACCTGCTCAAACAATACCTCGACAAAAAAGGCGTCAGCTTCAAAACCTGTCTACTGAACGGTTCCGTGGAAGTGGCGACCCGTGCGGGTCTGGCGGATGCCATCTGCGATCTGGTCTCCACCGGTGCAACCCTGGAAGCCAACGGCCTGCGCGAAGTTGAAGTCATCTATCGTTCCAAAGCCGTATTAATTCAGCGTGACGGCGAGATGCCTGCCGCCAAGCAGGAGTTGATCGACAAAATGATGACCCGTATTCAGGGCGTGATTAAAGCGCGTGAATCGAAGTACATCATGCTGCACGCGCCGAGTGAGCGTCTGGAAGAAGTCATTAGCCTGCTGCCTGGCGCAGAGCGCCCGACCGTTCTGCCACTGGCAGGTGATGTCAGCCGCGTAGCGATGCACATGGTCAGCAGCGAAACCCTGTTCTGGGAAACGATGGAAAAACTGAAAGCACTGGGTGCCAGTTCCATTCTGGTGCTGCCTATTGAGAAGATGATGGAGTAAGCCATGGCCTTTTCTACCCCGATTGAGTGGCAGCAGTGCACCCCCGAACAGCAGCAGGCGCTGCTGTTACGTCCCGCTATCGCCGCCTCTGAAAACGTCACGCTGACGGTGCGCAACGTGCTGGAACAGGTAAAGCTGAACGGCGATGACGCTCTGCGCGAGTTCAGTGCCCGCTTCGACAAAGCGCAGGTGGAAAACCTGCGCGTGACGCCGCAGCAGATAGCAGAAGCCAGCGCCCGTTTAAGTGACGAACTGAAGCAGGCGATGGCCGTCGCGGTGGGGAATATCGAAACCTTCCACAACGCGCAGATTCTGCCGCCGGTGGATGTTGAAACACAGCCTGGCGTGCGCTGCCAGCAGATCACTCGCCCGGTGAAATCGGTCGGACTCTATATTCCTGGTGGTTCCGCCCCGCTCTTCTCTACCGTGCTGATGCTGGCGACACCTGCCCGTATCGCTGGTTGTGGCCGCGTAGTGCTCTGTTCGCCGCCGCCGATTGCCGATGAGATTCTTTATGCCGCGCAGCTGTGTGGCGTAGAAGAGGTGTTCCAGGTGGGTGGCGCGCAGGCTATCGCCGCGCTGGCCTTCGGTACGGAAACCGTGCCGCGCGTCGACAAGATTTTTGGTCCGGGCAATGCCTGGGTCACAGAAGCAAAACGTCAGGTGAGTCAGCGTCTTGATGGCGCCGCGATTGATATGCCAGCCGGGCCTTCAGAAGTGCTGGTGATTGCTGATGAAGGTGCCACCCCCGCGTTTGTTGCGTCTGATCTGCTCTCACAGGCCGAACATGGTCCTGACTCGCAGGTGATTCTGCTGACGCCGTCACTTAAGCTGGCCGAAGCGGTCGCGGTCGCCGTTGAGCAGCAGCTGGCGCAGTTGCCGCGTGCGGCCACGGCGCGTCAGGCGCTGGAAAGCAGCCGCCTGATCGTGGCGCGCGACCTTGAGCAATGCGTTGAGATTTCCAATCTTTACGGCCCGGAGCACCTGATTCTGCAGACCCGCCAGCCACGCGAACTGGTGGAGTCCATCACCAGCGCCGGTTCGGTATTTTTAGGCGACTGGTCACCGGAGTCCGCAGGCGATTACGCCTCAGGCACCAATCACGTGTTACCGACCTACGGTTATACTTCGACCTGTTCCAGCCTGGGCCTGGCTGATTTTCAGAAACGCATGACGGTGCAGGAGCTGACGCCACAGGGCTTCCTGAATCTGGCCGCGACCATTGAAACCCTGGCCGCCGCCGAGCAGTTGGATGCCCACAAAAATGCCGTCACCCTGCGCGTTGCCGCACTAAAGGAGCAAGCATGAGTCAGGATATTGAGCAGCTGGCGCGCGCCAATGTACGCGCTCTCACGCCTTATATGTCGGCGCGTCGTCTGGGTGGCAATGGCGATGTCTGGCTTAACGCCAACGAGTTTCCGTTGCCGGTGCCGTTTGAACTGTCACAGCAGACACTGAACCGCTATCCGGAGTGTCAGCCGAAAATCGTGATTGAGCGCTATGCGGCTTACGCAGGTTTAACGCCGGAGCAGGTGCTGGTGAGCCGTGGGGCAGATGAAGCGATTGAACTGATCATGCGCGCTTTTTGTGAGCCGGGGCAGGATGCGATTCTGTTCTGTCCACCGACTTATGGCATGTACAGCGTCAGCGCCGAAACCATCGGCATTGAATACCGTACCGCGCCGGCGCTCAGCGACTGGCAGCTGAATCTGCCTGCTATCGCGGAACAGCTGGACGGCGTGAAAGTCGTTTATCTTTGCAGCCCGAACAACCCGACCGGCAACCTGATTAATCAGGATGATATCCGTCAATTGCTGACGATGACCGCCGGTAAAGCGCTGGTGGTGGCCGATGAAGCCTATATTGAATTTTGTCCTCAGGCGACGCTGACTGGCTGGCTGAAAGATTATCCGCATCTGGTGATCCTGCGTACCCTCTCGAAAGCCTTTGCGCTGGCTGGCCTGCGTTGCGGCTTTGCGCTGGCCAATAAGCCCGTTATCGACCTGCTGATGAAAGTGATTGCGCCCTACCCGCTGGCGACCCCTGTGGCCGATGTGGCCGGTCAGGCATTGAGTGAACAGGGTATTGCGCTGATGCGTGAACATGTTGCGGAGCTGAATGCAAACCGCAGCTGGCTTCTGGCCGAACTGCCTCAGCTGGCCTGCGTTGAGCAGGTTTTCCCCAGCGAGACTAACTATGTTCTGGCGCGCTTTACCGATTCACCAAAAGTCTTCAAAACCTTATGGGATCAGGGCATTATCCTGCGTGATCAGAACAAAAATCCGGGCCTGTCGGGATGTCTGCGCATCTCCATCGGCACGCGTGAAGAGTGCGCACGAGTGATCGCCGCGCTGCAAGCCTTTTCTGTGGAGCAAGCATGAGCCAGAAGACCCTTTTTATTGACCGCGACGGTACGTTGATCTCTGAGCCGCCTGAAGATTATCAGGTGGACCGACTGGATAAGCTGGCGTTTGAGCCAGACGTTATCCCGGCGCTGCTGGCGCTGCAGGCCGCCGGTTATCGCCTGGTGATGATCACCAATCAGGATGGTCTGGGCACCGCCCGTTTTCCGCAAGCCGATTTCGATGGTCCGCACAATCTGATGATGCAGGTTCTGACCTCGCAGGGCATTGCGTTTGACGATGTACTGATCTGTCCGCACATGCCGGACGACCACTGCGACTGCCGCAAGCCTAAAACCAAAATGGTTGAAGCCTGGCTGACAGAGGGCGCACTGGATACCGCCAACAGTTACGTGATTGGCGATCGCCTGACCGACGTTCAGCTGGCGGAGAACATGGGCATTCAGCCTATCCGCTACGGCGCTGACGGCGAGAACTGGCAGACCATCCAGCAGCGTCTGACCCAGCGAGATCGCCATGCGCTGGTGCAGCGCAACACCAAAGAGACGCAGGTGCGGGTTGAACTGTGGCTGGACCGCGAAGGCGGCAGCAAAATCAATACCGGTGTGGGTTTCTTCGACCATATGCTGGACCAGATTGCAGTGCACGGCGGGTTCCGCATGCACATCGAAGTAAAAGGCGATCTTTACATTGACGATCACCACACGGTGGAAGATACCGGACTGGCACTCGGCGAAGCGCTGCTGAAAGCGCTGGGCGATAAACGCGGCATTGGTCGTTTTGGCTTTGTGCTGCCGATGGATGAATGTCTGGCGCGCTGTGCGCTGGATATCTCCGGCCGACCACACATCGAGTTCAAAGCAGAGTTCAACTATCAGCGCGTGGGCGATCTCAGCACCGAGATGGTCGAGCATTTCTTCAGCTCACTCTCCTACGCCATGATGAGCACCCTGCATCTGAAAACCAAAGGCAAGAACGACCATCACCGCGTCGAGAGCCTGTTTAAAGCCTTTGGTCGTACGTTACGCCAGGCGATCCGCGTTGAGGGCAATACGCTGCCAAGCTCGAAGGGAGTGCTGTGATGAACGTGGTGATCATGGATACCGGTTGCGCCAACCTCTCATCGGTAAAGTGGGCGATTGAACGTCTGGGTTATACCCCGGACGTCAGCCGCGATCCCGATGTGGTGCTGCGCGCCGACAAACTCTTTCTGCCCGGCGTCGGCACCGCACAGGCTGCAATGAATCAGCTGCAGGAGCGTGACCTGATCGATCTGGTGAAAGCCTGTACCCAGCCGGTGCTGGGGATCTGTCTGGGTATGCAGCTGCTGGGACGCGGCAGCGATGAAAATGGCGGCGTGCCGACCCTGGGCATTATCGATGAGCCAGTGTCTTTGATGGACACTCATGGCCTGCCATTACCGCACATGGGCTGGAACCAGATTACCGCGCAGGCGGGCAATCATCTGTTCCGTGGCATCGACGAAGGATGCTACTTCTACTTCGTCCACAGCTACGCCATGCCCGTTAACGCCAGCACCATCGCCCAGTGTCACTACGGTGAAGCCTTCACTGCCGCGGTGCAGAAAGATAACTTCTTCGGCGTCCAGTTCCATCCGGAACGCTCGGGCAAAGCGGGCGCGCAGCTGCTGAAAAACTTCCTGGAGATGTAATGATTATCCCCGCGTTAGATTTAATTGACGGAAAAGTGGTTCGTCTGCATCAGGGCGATTATGGTCAGCAGCGCGATTACGGCAGCGATCCGCTGCCCCGTCTGCAGGATTACGTAAGCCAGGGCGCAACCGTGCTGCATCTGGTGGACTTAACCGGCGCGAAAGATCCGGCGAAACGCCAGATTGCGCTGCTGAAAACTCTGCTTAACGGCGTTGATGTCACGGTGCAGGTCGGTGGCGGCATTCGCAGCCGGGACGATGTTCACGCGCTGCTGGAAGCCGGAGCCAGTCGTGTGGTGGTTGGTTCCACCGCGGTGAAACAGCCTGAAGAGGTAAAGCGCTGGTTTGCGGAGTTTGGCGCAGAGGCGATTGTGCTCGCGTTAGACGTGCGCATTGATGCCAGTAACCGCAAAGAAGTCGCAATCAGTGGCTGGCAGGAAGCGGCAGGCGTGACGCTGGAGGAGGTCATTACCGATTTTCAGCAGGTGGGTCTGAAGCACGTGCTGTGCACCGACATTTCGCGCGACGGCACCCTCAGCGGCTCCAATGTTTCGCTCTATCAGGAAGTCACGGCGCGCTTCCCGACGATTGCTTTCCAGTCTTCGGGTGGCATTGGCGACCTCAATGATATCGCCGCCCTGCGCGGTAGCGGTGTTCAGGGCGTAATTGTCGGACGTGCGCTGCTGGAAGATAAATTCACTGTTTCGGAGGCGATTGCATGCTGGCAAAACGGATAATTCCCTGCCTGGACGTACGTGACGGCCAGGTGGTCAAAGGCGTACAGTTTCGCAATCACGAGATCATCGGCGACATCGTGCCGCTGGCGCAGCGCTACGCCGCTGAAGGTGCCGATGAACTGGTGTTCTATGACATCACCGCCTCATCTGATGGCCGCGTCGTCGACAAAAGCTGGGTGTCGCGCGTGGCTGAGGTGATTGATATTCCGTTCTGCGTAGCAGGCGGGATTAAAACCCCGGAAGACGCGGCGCGCATTCTGGAGTTTGGTGCGGATAAGATTTCGATTAACTCACCAGCGCTGGCCGATCCTTCGCTGATCACCCGCCTCGCTGACCGTTTCGGTGTTCAGTGTATTGTGGTCGGCATTGATACCTGGTTTGATGAAGCCAGCGGTAAGTATCAGGTGAATCAGTACACCGGTGACGAAGCGCGTACCCGCGTGACACAGTGGGAAACGCTGGAGTGGGTGCAGGAAGTCCAGAAACTGGGTGCAGGCGAAATCGTGCTGAATATGATGAATCAGGATGGCGTGCGTAACGGCTATGACCTTGTGCAGCTGAAGAAAATGCGTGAAGTCTGCAACGTGCCCCTGATTGCCTCTGGCGGTGCAGGCACGATGCAGCACTTCCTCGACGCGTTTACTGAGGCGAATGTGGATGGTGCTTTAGCGGCCTCGGTATTCCATAAGCAGATTATTAATATTGGTGAGCTGAAAAGCTTCCTGATCGACAACGGAGTGGAGATTCGCGCGTGCTAACCGAACAACAACTGTCCCAGCTCGACTGGGACAAAACACAGGGCATGATGCCGGTCATCGTTCAGCATAACGTCTCAGGCGAAGTGCTGATGCACGGCTATATGAACCCAGAGGCGTTGGAAAAAACGCTGGCAGAAGGCAATGTCACCTTTTTCTCCCGCACCAAAAACCGGTTGTGGACCAAAGGCGAAACCTCCGGCCATTTTCTGCAGGTCGTAAGCATTACACCTGACTGCGACAACGACACGCTGCTGGTGCTGGCGAACCCGATTGGCCCGACCTGCCATCTGGGCACCACCAGCTGCTTCTCGCCGGCTGTGCCTGAGTGGACTTTCCTCTATCAGCTGGAAGAACTGCTGGCGTCACGCAAAACGGCCGATCCTGAAAGCTCCTACACTGCCCGGCTTTACGCCAGCGGCACCAAGCGCATTGCGCAGAAAGTCGGCGAAGAAGGGGTTGAGACCGCGCTGGCGGCGACCGTCAACGATCGGGATGAGCTGACCAATGAAGCGTCTGACCTGGTCTATCACCTGATGGTGTTGTTACAGGATCAGGATCTGGACTTCAGCGCCGTGATCAACAACCTGCGCGCCCGCCATAAATAATTGTGCAATATGCTGCTCAGAATTTTGCTTTTATGGGGATTCTGAGCAGAATCCTTCTCAATCCTCACCCCCATCCCGCACAATAATGGCGACTCAAACCTCGGGGAGAGAGCCGTGACGACCCATGAAAAATTAATCGCCCTGCTCGACCAGCATCAGGCTCGCTATCGTCTGATGGAACATGAAGCAACAGGCAAATGTGAAGCCGTTGCGGCGATACGCGGCACCGAAATCGGCCAGGGCGCGAAAGCGCTGGTCTGTCATGTGAAAGGCAATGGCGTGAAACAGCACGTGCTGGCGGTGTTACCGGCTGATCAGCAGGCCGACCTGAGTAAAGTCGCAGCGGCGGTCGGTGGACGGCGCGCCTCACTCGCCAGCCCGACAGAGACCGAACTGCTGACCGGTTGTGTATTCGGGGCTATCCCGCCGTTCAGCTTTCATCCTGACCTCAGACTGGTCGTTGACCCCACGCTGTTTGAACGTTATCCGGAGATCGCGTTTAACGCCGGTCTGCTGGAGCGCTCAGTGATCCTGAACACCGAAGATTACCGGTCGCTGTGCGCGGCTGACGTGGTGAAGATAACGCAGTAATTGCCATCCCGGCAGCCCGGCGATACTCTGCATAAACATTCATCACGACAGAATAAGAGCAAAATCATGAACATTTTCACTCAACGCCTGCGTCAGACGCTGGCAGTGGCGGTTATGGCTGGTTGTGCGTTTGGCGCGCAGGCGAAAATCGAACAGGTGCGTTTCGCGGTCGACCCGACCTATCCACCGTTTGAATCGAAAACACCACAGGGCAAGCTGGTCGGCTTTGATATTGATCTGGGCAATGCGCTCTGTACCCAGATGCAGGCGAAATGCGTCTGGGTTGAAAGCCAGTTTGACGGCATGATCCCGGCGCTGAAAGCGCGTAAATTCGATGCCATTCTCTCTGACATGGGCATTACCGAAGAGCGCCTTAAACAGATCGATTTCACCATGCCGCTCTATGACACCCACACCCAGCTAATCGCCCGTAAGGGTTCTGGCATATTGCCAACGGTTGAATCCCTGAAAGGGAAAACAGTCGGCGTGGAACAGGGAACGGTACAGGAGCGCTATGCGCTGGCGAAATGGCAGCCGCATGGTGTGACCGTAGTGCCTTATGGCGATCAGGCCCAGGTTGAAAGCGATCTGGTTTCAGGCCGGCTGGATGCGGTATTCACTGATGCGGCACAAGCGGCCATTGGCTTCCTGAAGCATCCGCAGGGTAAAGACTTTGAACTGGCTGGCCCGATTATTCAGGATCCGATTATCGGCCCCGGCACGGCAATTGGCCTGCGCAAAGGCGATACTGAGCTGAAAACGGCGCTGGATAATGCCTTTACCGAAATCAAAAAGAACGGCACGTTTGACCAGATTCAGAAACGCTATTTCGCTACGGATATCTCTATCCAGCAGTAACCTCGCGGTCGCCCTTTTTCGTCCTCACCGCGATCCGGCACTATACTTTAACTTTTTCAGGACGGCGCGCTGTCGTCCTTTGCCGATTAAAGGACATTAACACGGTATGCATCAACAACATCATCCACTGTTAAGCGCCTCTTTAGGCACCCAGCGTGAAATCATCAGTTTTCATTTTGCTCCGGACCACGAGCGTCAGGTCTATATCCAGGCTGCACTTCATGGTGACGAACTGCCCGGTATGGCGGTGGCATGGTTTCTGAAACAAAGACTGCAGTCGCTGGAGTCCGCCGGACAGCTGAAAGCCGCGTTTACCCTGGTGCCGGTTGCTAATCCCCTGGCGCTGGGACAGCACTGGCACGGCACCCATCTGGGTCGTTTCCATACGCTCTCTGGTCAGGACTTTAATCGCCGTTTCCCGTCACTGGGTACCACGCTGGCGGCCGGGCTGGCGGATAGTCTGACGCAGAGTGAATCGCAGAACCGAAGCCTGATTCGCGACGCGATCGATCGTCACTATCGCGATACCGTGCCAAAAACGGAGCTGGATGCGCAGCGTTATACGCTGATGCGAATGGCCAGCCAGGCGGATCTAATGATTGACCTGCACTGTGACTGGGAAGCCGTGCCGCATCTCTACACCACGCCGCATGCCTGGCCGGACATTGAGCCGCTGGCGCGATGGTTAGGCAGTGAAGTGCAGCTGCTGGCGCAGATCTCTGGCGGTGAACCGTTTGATGAAGCCTGCTGCGAACCCTGGCTGACGCTGGCAGAACGCTTTGGCAAAGATTATCCCATGCCACGGGGATTGCTGCCGGTGACGCTGGAGTTACGAGGCGTGCGTGATGTGTCGCCTGAACAGGCGGAGAAAGATGCGGATGCGATTATTTCGGCACTCCAGGAAAGTGGTTATATCGGCTACAGCGAGCCCTCAATTTCCGTGGAAGTGGCTGCACCTGTAATCGGTGGCGATGAACTGGTTCCGGCAAGCGCGGGCGGTGACGATATCGTGGCAATCAATGACGGTCCGATTGGTTTAAACGTGCCTGACATTGCTGAAGCGCCAGGAGAGACGGGCGTGATTAAAGAACGTCACAGCGAAGGATCGGCGGCAGCCTCCCCTGCCCTGAAAAATCCCCCTACGCCGTTAGCAGGTTGCGAATACATTCATTCGCCGGTGTCAGGTCTGATTCTGCATCGTAAACCGCTTGGCGCACAGATTCGGCCAGGAGAAGTAGTCGCTGAGATTGTAGATCCGATTACTGACCATATTACGCCACTGGTGGCAGAACATGGCGGTATCCTCTATGCGAGACACTGGGTAAGATTTGCGACGGCAGGCATGCTGGTGGTGCGGCTGGCGGGTGAAAAGGAGATTCGGAGCGGGGATTTACTGGTGGGGTAAAAAAAGGGCTTCCCGAGGGAAGCCCATTTTAGTGATTAATCTAACCACTCAGTGTGGAACACACCATCTTTGTCAATGCGCTTATAGGTATGCGCACCAAAGTAGTCACGCTGCGCCTGAATCAGGTTGGCAGGCAGCACTTCTGAACGGTAGCTGTCGTAGTAAGCAATCGCCGCAGAGAAGGTTGGCGTCGGGATGCCGTTCTGAATCGCGTAAGAAACCACATCACGCAGCGCCTGCTGATACTGATCCGCGATATCTTTGAAGTATGGCGCCAGCAACAGGTTAGCGATGCCTGCATCTGCTTCATAAGCATCAGTGATTTTCTGCAGGAACTGAGCACGGATGATGCAACCCGCGCGGAAGATCTTAGCGATTTCACCGTAGTGCAGGTCCCAGTTGTTCTCTTCTGACGCAGCACGCAGCTGTGAGAAGCCCTGCGCATAAGAGACAATTTTACCCAGGTACAATGCACGACGAACTTTCTCGATGAACTCTGCTTTGTCGCCGGTGAAAGCTTTAGCCTGTGGACCGCTCAGTACTTTAGAGGCCGCAACGCGCTGCGTTTTCAGTGACGAGAGGTAACGGGCAAAAACAGACTCGGTGATCAGTGACAGAGGCTCGCCAAGATCCAGTGAGCTCTGGCTGGTCCATTTACCGGTACCTTTGTTTGCTGCTTCATCCAGAATCACATCAACCAGGTATTTACCTTCTTCGTCTTTCTTGGTGAAGATATCTTTGGTGATGTCGATCAGGTAGCTGCTCAGCTCGCCGTTGTTCCACTCGGTGAAGGTTTCAGCCAGCTCTTCGTTGTTCAGGCCCAGAGCGCCTTTCAGCAGAGCATAAGCTTCTGCGATCAGCTGCATGTCGCCGTACTCGATGCCGTTGTGAACCATCTTCACATAGTGACCCGCGCCATCCGGACCGATGTAAGCCACACAGGCTTCGCCATCTTCCGCACGTGCCGCGATCTTATCCAGAATCGGCGCAACCAGCTCGTACGCTTCTTTCTGACCGCCAGGCATGATTGATGGGCCTTTCAATGCGCCCTCTTCACCGCCGGAAACGCCGGTACCGATGAAGTTGAAGCCCTGATCAGAAAGCTCTTTGTTGCGACGGATGGTGTCTTTATAGAAGGTGTTACCGCCATCGATCAGGATGTCACCTTTATCCAGGTGTGGAGTCAGTGAGGCGATAGTCTTATCAGTCGCTTCACCTGCCTGAACCATCAGCAGGATACGACGAGGTTTTTCCAGCGATTCGACAAACTCTTCAACGGTGTAAAAAGGAGCAAGCTTCTTACCCTGGTTCTCAGCGATGACTTCATCAGTCTTTTCGCGTGAACGGTTGAAGATAGAAACAGTGTAACCGCGGCTCTCAATGTTAAGAGCCAGATTGCGGCCCATCACTGCCATACCTACAACGCCGATCTGTTGCTTGGACATTACATACTCCTGTCTGTGGTCTCGCATGGTGTTACCCGTAACACCACTTTGTAAGTGATCAGTATGTTAACTCAGGATAGCGGATTAAAGGTAATGAATGGTGCGGTTGCGTGAGGAAATTATGTTAAGAAAAATCAACCTGATAGGTTAATTATCCTAAATATGATTCATCAGTTTAAAACGCACGGAAAGTTAATAAAAAAAGTTAACCAGCAGGCATCAACCTTAATGGGCATTGATGCCTGACAAAAAGTTAAAGTGAGGTGATATCGACCACTTTAAAACCTTGTGCATTCGCAACTGCACCAGTCACCCTTTCGACGCTGTGAGCAAGCGTGCCATCTAGCTGACCCGCCTCAAGTTCAAACTCTTCTTCATCCAATAAATTGCTGGCCAAAGGATCGAGAGCATCTTTCCTGAACCAGAACATTGAACCCGCCGGGAAACTGGTTTTGAATGTCTTAAACAATTCTGGAGAATCCATTCTTGTAAAAAGCTTTTCGAGCCAATATCTGTTGCCCAAATTTATTTCAGGAATGGAAAGATCAGTTATCGAATTTCTTGGGGCAATTATTCCTATATCATCATGAAGCTCGAAATGGTTAATGATTTTTGAAACATGTTCGCGCGATCCAAGAAGATCTGCGAACAGACTTTCACGCCATTGCTGGCCATCAACTCGATGAGGTGATTTCTTAGTATGGACTTTACAAATATATTTATAACCGAAGCCATCTGCAACTTTAAGCGCCTTGATGAAAGGTCGGATATCTCGTCCACGATTATCTACCATTACAAAAAACACATTTGCAAATGATGCTTTTATTTTCTCAAGCGTGGTCAATTTAACATCACTGCGCATGGTGATGATGAGGTCAAGTTTATCCTGATACTGCGCAATATATTTTTCGACCAATTCGCAAGCCAAATCTTCATAATAAGCATGTAGAATTACAGCTGACTTAAAGCGGGGTTTAAACTCCTGATTAATATCTGCAATAAGTTGGTTATCGCAATCATATTTCAAGAGTGAATTACGTAAGATGTTTGCTGTAGCATGTAAATAGGCATATCCATTATGACGATCAGGCTCAAGATGCGCACCTTCAGCCCATTCATTCCAGGCGTTGACAAAGACAAGACGTTCTTCAGGTTTGCGATTCATTGTGGTTTTGATTGCACTATCAAGCCACTTAGCATAGAGCTCAGGTTTAGCATTATAGAAAGAGAAACCTTGAGTGGGCTTTCTGGCTTCATTATCCCATGATGGCATAACTGCTTTGAAACAGGTAAAATTCTCATTATCAATTTTACCTGCTCGCAACGCCAACTCTTCATAATCATAAACCCGACCAGAAAAGTTTTTATTCAATGGCGTGATACTATCAGTAATATCTTTTGCACCAACCTGATGTGGTGGGAATTCTACAATAGCATCAAAGTCGTATGGTTGCGGACTAGAGACATCGAAAGCATTAACGACGACCAGGTAAAGACCTGGTAATCCATTTTTGATAGCATGCTCGCGCCAGCGTTTACCCGTCTCTTTGGCATCAGGAAGTGAGCTTGCACGATACAGAATAAGCAGTGGCTTACCATCTACCCTGATATAACGTTCATCCTTAAGTGCAGGCATGATATCATCTAAAAAGGCAATATCATCTTCTGGAGAATGTTTTTGAGAAATCAAAACATCGTTTTCCAGACCGTCCCAACGACGTGTCCAGTTCTCATTAGCCCAACACAAACAAAAATCAATATCGAGCGATTTATCCTTAAGGAAATTTTGTACAGGCGTTTCCATCAAACGCTTGCCACCAAACCAGTAATGATGGAAGCAAAAACCGTTAACGCCATACTGTTTAGCAAGATCGATTTGCTGTCGCATCACCTGAGGTAAACGTAAGTCATAAAAACCAAGTTCACCAGGTAAGCGTGGCTGCTGATGCCCAAGATATTGCGGCCTTGCTTTCGTCACGTTCGTCCATTCAGTAAAACCTTCCCCCCACCACTCATTGTTTTCTTTAAACGGATGGAATTGCGGAAGATAGTAGGCAATAACTTTTACGGGTAAGTCAACACCTTCAAGACTATCAAGCGCCTTGGGAACATAATGACTTTGTTCGTTCACTTTCAATGAGGCTTTTTTGAAATCGGTTTTTAACCAGGCCTCAATGAGCGAAGATCTATCGTTGATAGACGTTTCTTCAAAGGTATTTTCAGAAGTAGGGTCATAAGCATAAACGCCAGAATTATTATTCTTATAGGCTGAATGCAATCTGCTATAGACAGCTTTAACGCCTTCTTCCTTATAAAGCTTTGAGACCAGTTTAATACGATATTTTAAAAGATCGCGATCTCCAGAGGATAACATCTTTTTTGCAAAACGATAGATTTTCAACGTCAACACCCTTATCTGATTTCAGATTGCCAGTTTAGTATTTGTTCAGCGATTTAGCAGACCGACTGAAAAATGAAGCTAATTTCCATGCTCTAGATGAAGTAATTTTCTGTAATTTATCCGTCTTTACTTTAACCTCTTCCATAAGTTTTTCTTCTCTTAATTTTTGTTCAGCGGCAACGTTAAGAAGGTTATCGATTTGCTCCTGCAACCGCGAACATGATGCTTGCGCATCTATCAACTCTTTCTCTTTTACATCCAATAAAGTATTCTTACCAAATATCTCCTCGCCTTTCTCCTTAATCTGCTTTTCGACATCCTTAATTTGATTTTCGACATTGGTTACAGTTGAGGAGAGATCCTGATTTGTATGATAAACTCTGGCAAGTTCGCTTTTATAATCATTCAGGAAATCACGGACAACGAAATACGAATTTTTATAACGTTCAAAAAGATCGTTAGTGTCAACATTTACCACTTGCGAAACCAATGCAACTTCTTGTTTTAAGTATTCGTTAAAATGCTCTTCCGTTAGCTCCGGGAAAATTTCTGTTACTATAAATTTTGTAATGTTGAATACATTAGAATCTGACAACTCTTTTGTAGGAGCAACGGATGTTACTCGTAAAAGCGAGTTAAATACGCCCCTGAAAACGAGATATGAAAGCATCAGTGGCCTATCAGAACTTAATTCCAAATCAAATATTTTGTAACCTTGTACCGTTTTGATAATATTAAACGGAGTTGCGTCCAGGTATTCGGGTGGCAACTCAGTATTCCATTTCCATGAAGAAGAAATATTTTCAGTGACCAGCGCTTCACTGATCCACATTCTTGCCCAATCAATAACACTTCTTAATTGCCAACCGTGTTTATTTATGATGCTTACCAGGCTTAGCCACAGGCTTTCACCTTGATAGAAAGGTTCTCCGCCAATAAACTCCCCTGAAATTTTATAGCTTTCAATCTTATAATTTCCGTTAATCTCAAGGAATTTTATTTTTTTCTGACTATCATTTATTCTTGCATCGGAATAATACCATGCTAATGTATTATCACTTACGTGATTTTTAGATGACATTGAAGCTATCATCAGAAATGAGTTTGACAAATCTGATGAAAGTTCATTATTCCAGATTATTTTCGTGGACTCTTCTAAGGAAAAAGTATAGGAATCAGGGGCCTGCGCATCTTTGTGATGAACTTCACTCACTAACGGATAAATTACTGAACTACGCTGCTGATGACCATAGGGAGTAATAACTAAAGTAGGTAACTTGTAGTCAGGAAAGGGCAGGAATTCTTCAACATTGCTAAATCCTGCATTTTGCATCATTTGTATGAGTTCGATTCTACCAAAAGTGCGTACACCATTATCATGATAGGCGTTATTAATGCCCACCATAGGTATACCCAAATGATCTTCTTTAGCTCCGGCTAAATACTTCATGCCGAGTTGGTTCTCAATGGCTACGAATAATGAACCATCAGAGTTCAATCTCTTCTTACAAAAGGATAAAAGTGATAATTGCCCTTCAGCACCCAGGAAGCATTGAGCATATTCAAGAACGCCAATCAATAAAACGTAATCAAATTCACCAATATCCGGAATTTTATCGCTTGAACAATTAATTACTGTAACATCTTCTAAATCTTTACAGCGTTTACGCGTTATAGATGCTCTTCTTTTGCTGCCTTCAATTGCGATGACTTCTGCACCAGCTTCAGCAATAAAGCGGGTTATTGCACCACATCCACATCCAATCTCGAGAACACGTTTACCCTTGAAATTTTTCCCGAACGGTCTTAATAAGTTAGATCTTTTTGAAGTTAAGTGATATTGTGAAGGCCAGTCTTTTATATATCCAGCAAGTTCCTGAGAAAGCACGGAGCAGTCTTCAGCTTTTGTGACGACATCTAAAATGTAGTTTTCATGATAATCGCCGTCATTATAATTAAATTCCTGCTGATCTTTTTCGGTCCAGATTTTAAGTTCAGAGTCGTAAACGAAATCAGACGATAATAGTACCGTAGAAAGTTTTTCTTTATTCACAGTTAATCGAAGCCTCTAAATTTACCAGACCTAAGAATTCTGGGGTAGGTTCTACTGCAATATGAATTGAATCATATCTCCGATCGTGCGGAACCACCTCTCCTGATGTGTTATAGCTGGCCAGGCCTATTGAAATGAAATAATCACCCTGGAAAAGACGCATGGGTAGTTCAATATTAACTGTATAGGATTTCCCTTCCTCTCCAACTTCAATAAAAGGAATTTCTAATATATTTGTATTGGTATTATAAATTGTTATTCCATCTTTAGTTTTAACCGCAAAACCAAAAATAGGTCTGAAAATGGTCGAGTTGAACTTAACAAGGAATTTAAATTTCATATTCCCGTTTCCCGACACACTATACGGGTATAAGTTTTCACCCTGAACAAGCGAAAAGTCTTGGATCTCAGCAGTCCTGTCACCCCAACGAAATTCGTTCGCGTTATAATTATTACGCTTTTCGAACCCAAATTCTTCTAAAGTGACGACTGGCTCAACCTCCTGACTTACGTTAAATCTTTCAGTCTGATTTTTCTCGATTTCGCTAGCTGATTTTATATGATCATCTTCTACTGCTCGCTTAGTATTGGTTGATGATGACTTTCCAAACAATAGATCGAGATACTGATTAACAATATCTTTAGGAGCACCGTTGTCTACTATTGAACCATCGTTCAATAGTAGAGCTTTATCACAATGAGTAATGATCTGTTCAGTCGCATGTGATACAAAAAGAATAGATGTGCCATCATTTTTGAGTTGCTTAAGTCTGGCAAAGCATTTTGCCTGAAACTTAGCATCCCCGACGGCTAATGCTTCATCAACGATTAATATCTCAGGGTCAATTTGAGCCTGTACAGCAAACGCAAGACGAACCATCATTCCGCTTGAATAAGTCTTAACTGGTGTATTAATAAAATGTCCAATATCGGCAAAAGCCAGGATATCATCCAGTTTATTATCAATCTCTTCCTTAGTCAGACCTAATAGCGCGCCGTTAAGATAGACATTTTCACGCCCAGTGAAGTCACCATTAAATCCAGCACCTAATTCAAGCAGTGCAGCAACACGACCTTGAATATTGACAGTTCCCTGGGTAGGAGATAATGTACCCGCAATAATCTGCAATAATGTTGATTTGCCAGAGCCGTTACGACCAACTACACCCAGGGTTTCGCCTTTAGGTAAATTAAAACTTATATCCTGAAGCGCCCAAAACTCTTCATGATACACCCGGGGGACTTTCCCAAGTCTGCGCTCGATATTCGGCACTATAAATTGTTTAAGTCGTCTGACAGGACTATCGAAAACCTGATAGCATTTGCTAACATCAATTATTTCTAATGCATTATCTTTAGATAACATCAGCAAATCCCTTACGTGTTTTCTGGAACCAGAAGTAGCTAAGCCATAATATTACTGTTGATATACAAGCATATATTATCAGACCATTGAAATCAGGCAATCTACCCCAAATCACAACTTCCCGAGTTTGCTCGATTATGAACGTTAATGGATTAGATAATATAATGACCTGATATTTCTGAGGCACAGAAGAAAGCGGGTAAAATACGGGCGAAAGAAAAAGTATTACCGTAATTAACAACGTTATAAACTGCCCTAAATCTCTGATAAAAACACCCAGCGAAGAAATCAAAAAACTTAAAGCCAAAACTAAAATTAATACGGGAATGAATACCAGTGGAAGTAACACCGCCGTCCAGTGGATATAACCGTTCGCAAAAGCAAATGCCAGTAAGAGTACAAAAATATTGATCAGCGCCTGAAAACATGCGGACAATAAAGCTATTACTGGAAAAGAATCAAGTGGGAAAACTACTTTTTTAACATAGTTGGCATTATTAAGTATTAATGTGGGTGATTTAGTTAATACCTCGCCAAAAATCCCATGCACAATCAACCCTGCAAAAAGAATTATCGCAAACTGCGCTTTTGACTCATTTGCCGCAGCATTCCCCCAACGTGCATTAAATACTTCTGAAAAGACAAGCGTATAGACAGCTAACATAAAAACAGGATTTATGAAGGACCAGAAAATGCCCATCACTGAGCCTTTATATCTGCTTATTACGTCGCGCTTGGTCATTTCGAAAATAATATGTCTATTAATATAGGTATTCTTGCATAACGACCATAGGGATGTATCGTGTTTAGTATTCTGCTGCAAAATTTCACCTTTAATGGGTAAATTTATTTATCGATCATAATTTCTTCAGAAATATAGCAACGTAAAGGCCTAAAGTGCCTAAAAACGTCTGACGGTACATATCCAACTTTCTGAATATATATAGTCTTTTAAATAAATTACTGCTTCTGGCATCATTAAATCTATCAAGGATAACCTTTTTCTCGGGAGCGACATTGATGTCGGCTTTACTTAACGCGTAAAGATTAGCGTCAATCCATTTCTTGAAATGCCCATCAAGTAACCCGCCAATACGTTTAAATCTTGCTATCCATCCCAGGTTTGATCCAACAATGTTGTTGGTATGTTGCCGATAATTGATTGCAGGTTTTGAATCGTAGTATATATGCCCATCGACTGCTGTTATAACAATGTATATCCACCAATCGTGAGATATGATCAATACGTCTCTCGGCGTTTTATTGATGATATTTCGGGCTGTTCGATTAAGTACCATGGTATTGCCACCAGCAATACTTTGAATAAGGGCATTCTTGAACGATGGCGGCTTACTGAATAGCGGTGATTCACCCAGATGATGACCATTCTCATCGATTAATCTGGTTCGCCCACAATAGACTGAAGGGACATTATGACTGTAGCCAGATAGAGCCGATATGCTCCTTGCTAATTTATCTGGCATCCATTCATCATCTTGATCACTGAATGCATAATAATCAAACGCATCCCCGCACTTCTCCAGCAAAGATAGAAAATTCCAGGCAAATCCTTTGCCTGGACCATTGATTATAACAAAACGCTCACTGCCTAACTTCTCCTGATAATATTGCAATATATCAAGAGTCCCGTCAGTTGATCCATCATCCGAGACAAACACCGTCCATTCTTTTTCAGTCTGATTTATAATTGAATCAATCTGCTGTCTTATATATTGACTACCATTGTAAGAGCATAAAAGGACTGCGGTACGCGTTTTAATTTGCATCTCAATCGAAAGTTTCTGCGTTATTAAGTAATACGCCATCTTTATCTTTACCAGATAAAGTCATTTCTTCAACTTCAGGCCATTCGATATTTATCTGCGGATCATTCCACAAAATGCTTCTTTCTGACTGAGGCGCATAATAATTTGTAGTTTTGTAGATAAATTGAACACGCTCTGAAAGCGTGATGAAACCGTGAGCAAAGCCCTCAGGAATCCATAGCTGACGGTTGTTTTCAGCACTTAAATGCACGCCGACCCAGTGTCCAAATGTTTCGGATGAACGTCTGATATCCACCGCGACATCAAAAACCTCACCTTCAACGCAGCGTACGAGTTTGCCCTGCGCATGTGGATTAAGCTGATAATGGAGTCCTCTTAGCACGCCTTTTTTGGACATTGAGTGATTGTCCTGAACAAAATCGACATGACGACCAACAGCTTTATCGAAAATAGACTGATTGAAGCTTTCCAGGAAAAACCCACGTTCGTCACCAAACACTTTAGGCTCAATGATTTTTACATCAGGAATTTTAGTATCAATAATATTCATTATAAACGTCCTTCAACCAGCGCCATCAGGTATTTGCCATATTCATTTTTAAGATATGGTTTAGCCAGTTCCTGTAATTGCTCTTTATTAATGAAATCCATTCTGAATGCGATTTCTTCCGGGCAGGCAACTTTTAGACCCTGACGTGATTCTATAGTCTGGATAAAATTGTTCGCTTCCATCAGACTTTGATGTGTGCCTGTATCTAACCAGGCGTGTCCGCGGCCCATAATTGATACAGAAAGCTTCCCCTGCTCCATGTAGATACGGTTGATATCCGTAATCTCCAGTTCACCGCGGGGTGATGGCGCAAGGTTTTTCGCCATCTCCACAACACTGTTGTCATAGAAATAGAGACCGGTCACTGCATAGTTGCTGCGAGGATGTTCAGGTTTTTCGACCAGAGAAATGGCTTTGCCATCTTTATCAAATTCAACAACGCCATAACGCTCAGGGTCAGTGACGTGATAGGCAAAGACAGTTGCCCCATCATCTTTCATCGATGCAGCTTCAAGTTGCTTGTAAAGATCGTGACCATAGAAAATATTGTCGCCAAGGATCAATGCGACGGAGTCGTCACCAATAAACTCTTCACCAATGATAAATGCCTGAGCAAGACCATCAGGGCTAGGCTGAACTTTATACTGAATCGAAATTCCCCACTGTGAGCCATCTCCCAGCAGACTTTCAAAGCGCGGCGTGTCCTGCGGGGTACTGATGATCAGAATGTCATTAATTCCTGCCAGCATCAGCGTACTGAGCGGATAGTAAATCATTGGTTTGTCGTAAACCGGCAGCAATTGCTTGCTGACTGCCATCGTTACCGGATAGAGGCGCGTTCCTGAGCCACCAGCGAGAATAATGCCTTTATTCTTTTTCACAATTTCACCTTAATTGGCCAGGCCGCTATTGCGGCCTGCTTCTATTAAATAAGAGTTTCAAGCAACATACGTTCAACGCCAACTGTCCAGTCGGGCAGGTTCAGACCAAAGGCCTGTTGAAACTTTTCTGTATTGAGTCTTGAGTTTGCCGGTCGTTTAGCCGGTGTAGGGAACGCACTGGTTGGCACAGCTTTAATTGCCTGTACCTGCAGTTCGATGCCTTGCGCTTTTGCAAACTCTATCACTTTAGTGGCATAGGCATGCCAGGTTGTCTCTCCCCCTGCAATCAGGTGATACAGACCAGTAACGGTCCTGTCATTCAGAGCAACTCTGATTGCATGAGCAGTGCAGTCAGCAATCAACTCAGCGCCGGTTGGTGCACCAAACTGGTCATTGATTACTGATAATGAATCGCGATCTTTTGCCAGTTTCAGCATCGTTTTGGCAAAGTTATTACCTTTAGCTGCGTAGACCCAGCTTGTACGGAAAATAAGATAGCGGCTCATGTGGCGGACAATGGCTTGCTCACCTTCCAGCTTACTCTGTCCATAAACATTCAGCGGAGCGGTTGCATCATCTTCGCGCCAGGGTCTATCACCTGAACCGTCAAAAACATAATCCGTTGAGTAGTGAACCAGCCACGCGCCGATTTCCTCGGCTGCCTGTGCCAATGCTTCAATAGACGTTGCATTGACCACGTGCGCTTTATCTTGCTCAGTTTCGGCTTTATCAACAGCAGTGTAAGCAGTGGCATTCACGATCACGTTCGGATTGAGCTTTCGAACTGTCTCGGCGATGCCAGCAGGATTTTCAAAATCACCACAGTAATCAGTTGATTGACGGTCAACAACCGTCAATTTTCCAAGCGGAGCCAGCGCCCGTTGTAACTCCCAACCCACCTGACCGTTTTTACCAAAAAGCAAAATATTCATTAGCTACGCTTCTCGTAATTTTCTTCGATCCAGTTCTGATAAGCACCACTCTTGACATGCTCAACCCACTGCGAATTGTTGAGATACCATTCAACGGTTTTTTTCAGGCCCGTTTCAAAGGTCTCTTCCGGTTTCCAGCCAAGATCTTTTTCGATCTTAGCGGCGTCGATCGCGTAGCGGCGATCGTGACCCGGACGATCCTGAACGTAGGTAATCTGATCGCTGTACGGGGTTGCTTTTGGTCGCAGCTCATCCAGCAGTTCGCAGACTTTCAGCACAACATCGATGTTTTTCTTTTCGTTATGACCACCGATGTTATAGGTAGTGCCGGTCTCTGCATTTTTCACCACGGTATAGAGCGCGCGCGCGTGGTCTTCAACATAGAGCCAGTCACGAATCTGGTCGCCTTTGCCATAGATAGGTAACGGTTTGCCTTCCAGCGCATTACTGATAATCAACGGGATCAGTTTTTCCGGGAAATGGTAAGGACCGTAGTTGTTTGAACAGTTAGTAACAATTACCGGCAACTTATAAGTACGGCCCCAGGCGCGAACCAGATGGTCGCTGGCAGCCTTCGTTGAAGAGTAAGGACTGCTGGGTGCATAAGGCGTTTCTTCGGTAAACAGCGGTAATTCACCGTCCATTTCATCCGGATGAGGTAAATCCCCATAAACTTCATCTGTAGAGATGTGATGAAAACGGAAGGCTGCTTTACGTTCTTCAGGCAATGCGCTCCAGTACTGACGGGTCGCTTCTAACAGTGCATAGGTGCCAACCACGTTGGTCTGAACAAACTCAGCCGGGCCTGTAATTGAGCGATCAACATGGCTTTCAGCGGCAAGATGCATAATCGCATCAGGCTGAAATTCATTCAACGCTTCGGTGATAGCCTGACCGTCGCAGATATCGATCTGCCTAAAGGTGTAACGAGGATTGCTACTCACCTCTTTCAATGATTCCAGATTGCCTGCGTAAGTAAGTTTATCAACGTTTATGACCTCATCATTCGTATTGTTGATAACATGACGCACAACCGCTGAACCGATAAAACCTGCACCACCAGTGATAAGTATCTTCATAACGTGTTTATTCCTGACAAGCTATCTGAGGCATGGGCGCCTGAATAAAAGCAGACAATCATAGGTGTTTTCAAAGCACGCTACCGCCCCTGGGTTACAGCTCCCACGATGCTGATTATCTTTGACCGAATGAGTATGCTGAAACATGAACTCGCCAGGCGTTCAGCATTCAGTTGATTGATATCACTTTATTAATGAAATTAGTTAAGTGGGTTTATCATTCAACCATCGTAAATTCTATCACTCAGGTATAGCTATTACGAATAAAATGCGATTATGCCGAGGGTGTTAGTTCAACTTATGAGCGCTTTGCAGGCACAGATGATGGTTGCTGATGCGCCAGGACGATGCAATCAGAATAGTGAGAAAGGTCTTATAAGATAATTCAAACCAAATATAAGAAAGGCGAACCTATGTTCGCCTTCTGTTTTCAGCTACTTAAACCCATCCGGGTTCTTACTCTGCCAGTTCCACGTATCGCGCATCATCTCATCAATGCCGCGTGTCACGCGCCAGTCGAGCTCACTGTTTGCCAGTGACGCATCGGCCCAGAATGCAGGCAAATCGCCGTCACGGCGTGGCTTAATTTCAAACGGAATCGCTTTACCTGACGCTTTCTCAAACGCCTTGATCATCTCAAGTACGGAGAAGCCTTTGCCGCCGCCCAGGTTAAAGGCGGTGTAGCCTTCCACTTTGTTGAGGTGGTCCAGCGCTTTCAGGTGCCCTTCTGCCAGGTCTACCACGTGGATATAGTCACGCAGACAGGTACCGTCTGGCGTATCGTAATCACCGCCAAACACGCCCAGCTTCTCCAGACGACCAATGGCAACCTGCGCGATGTATGGCAGCAGATTGTTCGGGATACCCGTCGGGTCTTCACCAATTTCGCCAGACTCATGCGCGCCAACCGGGTTGAAGTAACGCAGGGCAATGGCCTTGAACTTCGGCTCTGCTTTAGCGAAGTCGCGCATCACGAACTCGGTCATCAGTTTAGAGGTGCCGTAAGGACTGGTGGTACCGCCAATCGGGGTGGTCTCAACGTATGGAACCGGTGCATCTGCGCCGTAAACGGTCGCTGATGAGCTGAAGATGAAGTTCCAGACGCCGGCATTACGCATCTCTTCCAGCAGTACCACGGTGCCCGCAACGTTATTCTCGTAATACTCCAGCGGCATGCGGGTTGATTCACCCACTGCTTTCAGGGCTGCGAAGTGAATCACGGCTGAAATGTTATTTGATGCGAACAGGTCACGCAGACAGGCGCGGTCGCGGATATCACCTTCAACGAAGGTCGCTTTCTTACCCGCCAGTTTCTCAACGCGATTAATCGCTTCGCGTGAGGCATTGCAGAGGTTATCCAGAACCACAACATCATCACCGCGCTGCAACAGCGCCAGTACGGTATGGGAGCCGATGTACCCTGCTCCACCCGTTACTAAAATTGCCATGTGAGCTCCTTTCAATCTGCCGCGCAAAACGCGGCGAATAGTTTACTTTTGTTTTGCGAGGATGGTCTGGATAGCTTCGCGGAACTCACGACCCTGCGTGTTACTGCGCAGTCCGTAAGAGACAAACGCCTGCATGTATCCAAGTTTACGACCGCAGTCGAAACTGTGACCGGTCAGCAGCGAAACATCAACGGTTTTGTTTTTGCTCAGGCTGGCAATCGCATCGGTCAGCTGAATACGGCCCCATGCGCCTGGCTCAGTGCGCTCCAGTTCCGCCCAGATATCAGCAGAAAGAACATAGCGACCTACCGCTGCCAGGTCAGAGCTCAGTCCTGCAGTATCTTCTGGCTTCTCAACGAAATCGGTGATGGTGCTGATGTCACCTGGGTGTTCAATCGGCTCTGCAGTGGTGATCACTGAGTACTCAGTCAGATCGGACGCTGGCATATGCTGTGCCAGAACCTGGCTGTGGCCGGTCTCTTCGAAACGGGCAACCATTGCAGCCAGGTTATAACGCATGTGGTCCGCGGTAGAATCATCCAGCAGGACGTCTGGCAGCACCACCACGAACGGGTTATCACCGATCATTGGACGGGCACAGAGAATGGAGTGACCCAGGCCCAGTGGCTGTGCCTGACGCACGTTCATGATCGTTACGCCTGGCGGGCAGATAGACTGCACTTCGCTCAGTAGCTGACGCTTAACGCGTGCTTCGAGCAGTGCTTCCAGCTCGTAAGTGGTGTCGAAGTGGTTTTCTACTGCATTTTTAGATGCATGCGTGACCAGCACAATCTCTTTAATACCCGCGGCAACGCACTCGTCAATGATGTACTGGATCATCGGTTTGTCGACGACAGGCAGCATCTCTTTCGGAATGGCTTTAGTCGCAGGGAGCATATGCATACCGAGGCCCGCAACGGGGATTACTGCTTTAAGCTTGGTCATATTTATTCCGTTTAATAAAATGAAGATGTGGGTCGATTATGCAGGATCGGCCGGAAGTCCAAGTATAATCTTTATCTGAAAAGCGGACAGTAACTCTCTGTCATATCTTGGAAATTCGGCATTTTGCCCATTGCCAGACACGGCATAAACTGAATAAAGACAATCAGTAATCAAATATGACGACTGTGATCTGCAGCACTATCCGTTGGATGCCTGAGACCAGCCATAAATGAAAACGGGCGACCCTAAGGTCGCCCGTTGATATATCTGTGCAGTAATCAGAGCCAGCCTTCAAACCACTCTGGCATCACAAACAGATTAAAGTGATTTACCAGCAACATCACACCGACAAAAACCACCGATACCGCCACCCACTGACGGGCATAAGGAATAAACCGAATGCCAATCACCGGCTTGATAAAGAACGGATGCGCCAGTGCGGAGATCAGGATCTGCGAGATAGAGAGCGTAAGCGCCACGTAGAGCACGTTAGGCCAGATAAAGGTGGTCGCCAGTACGGCCAGCACCACAATACTCGCCACGATGTTCCAGTAAAACTCTACGTTGGTCCGCCCGTTGGCCTGTGAAATCGCCCCGGTCAGGCCGCCCATCGGTCGCAGCATGCCAAACAGCAGCATTAGCGGGATCAGATGATAAACCTGCTCATGCGACGCACCATAAAGTACACGGACGATGACCGGCGAGAAGATACCAATCACCAGGTACATCGCGCTGCTGAACAACATGATCCCCAGCGTGCCCTTCAGGAACAGCTTTTTCAGCTGCTCGGCATCGTGCTGCTTTTCAGCAAAACGTGGCAGTGCCAGACGGTTGATCACCGGCGTGACCAGCTTCAGCGGTTGCAGTACCAGCTCTTTCGCCAGCGAGTAGACACCCAGCATCTCGGCACCCATCACTTTACCCACCACCAGCGCATCCGCCTGGGTACGCAGCTGATTAATAGTCTGCGAGCCGAGCTGATAGCTGCCGTAGCGAATGGCGCCGATAAAGGTCGCTTTGTCGAACTCCCACGTCGGACGCCATGACTTTTCGCCCAGCGCAATCATGCAAAGGATGCGGGTAAAGGCGTTGATAAACAGACCCAGAATCGCGGCTGCCACCGTGAGCGAGGTGAACTCCAGCATCGCCACGACACAGAGGAAGGCAAACAGCTTGGTGCCCATCTCAATCTTCGCCAGCGAGACCATCCGCTTAGTTTTGATGTAGTGCGCCTGATATTGGGACAGATGCCCCAGCACCAGGAAGTTCAGGCTGGTCAGCATGATCAGACCCACCAGCTCCGGCAGATGATAGAACCAGGAGACCGGGAAGGCGATCAACAGCATGATCAGACCGGTGCATAAACTGAGTGACACGTTCACCCAGTAGATGGTGCTCTGCTCACGACGGGTAATGTTCTGGCGATGCACCAGATAACTGCTCATCCCCATATCCTGCAGCACCCCCGCCACCGCCAGGATAGCGTTGATGATGGCTAACAGTCCCAGCTCGTGGGTTTCCAGTTTGCGGGCGAGAAAGCTCAGCTGTGCAACCTGCAGCACCGCAGAAAAGCAGGTGCTGCCGAACAGCCAAATCGCCTGTGACTTAAATCCACTCACACCAGTCGCTCCAGAATCTGTGCCAGTTCGCCGTAGGCGATATGCTGATTAAATTCAGTCTCGACTTTGTGGCGTGCCGCGGCAACCACGGGCGCCACATCCACTTCGCCCTGAGAGAGCTTCAGCAGCGTCTCCGCCAGCGCCTCAGGATCGTCCTCTTCCACCAGCCAGCCAGAAACGTTGTTCTCAATCAGCTCCGGAATGCCGCTGTGGAACGTTGAGACCACCGGCAGGCCGACCGCCATCGCCTCCATCAGTGCGACCGGAATACCTTCCATATCGCCATCCGCGGCAGTTTTGGACGGCAGCAGGAAGATGTCAGCCTCGCTCAGCGCACGACGGATCTCCTCCTGCGGTTTAAAGCCCGGCATGCTGACGCAATCTTCCATCCCCTCGCGGGCGATGAAATCACGCATCATCTCATCCTGGTCGCCATTACCGATAATGGTGTACTGGAACTGTCCGCCACGCTGCTTCAGAATGGCGCTGGCTTTAACGGCCACATCCAGACCTTTCTTCTCGGTCAGACGCGCTACCGAAACGATACGCAGCGGTGTCTGGAACGCCTGGCGTGGCTGGAAGTTAAACTTCTCCGGCTCAATACCCATTCGCGTAACGTGAATTTTTTCCGGCGGGCAGCCCATCTCAATCAGCTTGTTCTCCCAAAGATGGCTGATAGGCAGCATCAGCTCACTCTGGCGGAACAGATTGACGTAATCGAGTTTGTGCTCTTCCAGAATGTGACGACGGGAAATATCGGCGCCATGAAACACGGTTGCCTGTTTACCCTTGAGCACACCCAGTTCACGCAGCTTATTCGCCAGCGCACCGGCATAGCCGAAATGCACCAGGAACACATCTGCGGTGAAGGTCTGCTTTGCATTCGCCACAATCGACGGCAGCAGCAGTTTGCTGGACTGCGCGCCATAACGGCGCACATTCAGCGAACGCAGCAGCGACGGCTTGGTCACTTTGGGCAGCACCAGCTTGATACGCTGGTTCAGCTTATCGACAATCGAGACCTTCTCTTCCGGCAGCAGATAGTGCGTCTTCGCCGCCAGACCATACTCATCAAACGCCGCATGCCGGTTCACTAAATCGCCGGGAAAGACTGAAATGATCTCCACCTCGTAACCGGCATCAATAAAATGGGTTACCTGATTTAGTACGAATGTCTCAGAGGCAACCGGGAAACGCATGGTGAAAAAAGTCAGTTTCATCACATTACCCTAATACTTTGAGAATCTCTTCAGTGATCCGGTTGCCAATTTCCCTTTCATTCGCAACGGCCGTGTTGACCTTCAGCTTGATGTTGTCGTAATCGGCAAGGACCGTTTTTACCTTATCGATCAGCGAGCCATCCATCAGGCTTTTTACGTCGGTTGCCATCTGCGGCAGACCAAGCTGGTTCATCACACCCATCGACTTGTGCTCGTAGTTGATTGCCACAGCCGGGGTGCCAAAGTTCATGGAGATAATCGCCGAGTGCAGGCGGGTACCAATGGTCAGATGACAATGACTCAGCAGGATGCCCAGCTCCAGGTCATTAAACTCATCCATGATGACATGGTAATGTTCAGGCTGCGTCACGTGGTCACGCAGTGTCAGTGCGACCATGCGATCATCTTTGGCATAGCTGTCGATGCCGGTACAGGTTGAGAACGCCACAACCTGATAGCCTTCCGCAATCATGGCGTTGATGACCCGGCCAAATGCTGCTTCATACTCTTTCTGTGTGACACCCAGACGTTTATCAAACGGCGCCAGTTCACGCACGGTGATCGCGATGGTTTTACGACCATCGATAATGCCCTGCCAGTAGAGCAGGTTATGGCTTGGGTTTTCGACTTCACGCGCACGTACCAGGAAAGCGGTATCCACACCAGACGCCACTTTAGAGCTGGTCACACCATCGCGCTTCATCAGATCAAGGCTGACCGATTCGCGCAGCACCAGGCTGTCGACCCGATCAAAGACAAAATTCGCCAGCGCATTAACGCGCGGGTTCTGGAAAGGCCCCACCGAGTGACCAATCAGGTAGATCGGCTTTTTGGCCATCAGTGCACAGAGCGCATGGTCGAACTGGGTTACGCCATAGAGGTCAACGAAGAACGATCCGCCCACCTGAATAATCGCATCATATTTTTCCAGACTTTCCGTAAACGCTTTCAGGTGCGGTGGTACTGAGAAGGACTTAAAGATACCGCCCTTGCCCAGATGCGCCATCATGATATCGGGCATCAGGCGGTTCGCGACTTTACGTTTAAACGAACCGACCAGACCTTTACCAGACTTGCTGTTGTGCAGATACAGCGCATCCTGCTGTATATCCTGCTGGAGCAGATAACCGGAGCTGGTTGGATAACGGCTTATAACGTCAATCTCTAAATCACTCCGTGCAGACCGCATTGAATCAATCAGTCCACGAAGAATCGCGCCATCCCCGCGGTTCCCACACGTGTGGTTACCCACCAATAAAATTTTCATAAAAACTCCGAATGAATTTTTTTTAATTCTGAAAGCCGCCCAGATCCGCAATGGGCAAAATGAACTCTGATTAAAAGTAATGCTTTACGGGATAACGCACCCAAAGGTAGTGCTCCTGTTGAAACCGGCCGCCTCCATTCTGGCGGCCGTTATAGACGCTGTTACGACTTAATCGCGAAGTAAGGCAGTGCAACCTGTTTCCCGTTGATTACCACGGAAACAAACCCTTCTGGCTTACTGGTATCAACCTGATCGGCTGAGATCGGACGGGAAGCCATTAACAGATCGCCCTGCTCGTTGGCACCGATACCCGCTTTGCCGTTGTGCAGGCTGAAGCGCTGTGGCGCGCGTTTCGTCGCGTCACCTGACGGTGGATTGCCCTTCTCCATTACCGCATTGACCCGCGCACAGCGCCCGGTCACAAAGCGATCTTTACCGGTGGTTTTCACCAGCACGGCAGCCGACGGCGTCCAGCCCGCCAGTTTGACGTAGAGATGCACATCGGTGTCATGCTCAGCCACATAGCGCACATCCACAATCGGGCAGCTGCCTTCGGCTGACCAGCTCGCTTCCGAGCGGTCTTTCTTACGCTGCACGTGGATTACCGCGCGGCCGCCGGTGGTCTTGTCGCCGATCAGGTTCATCAGCGGCTTATCACCACTGCCGTTACTGAATTGCGACTGACCGAAAATCTCGATCTCCCATGAATCCCCCACCGTCGGTGAGTAGAGGCTACCGAGATCAAACCAGGTTTCCTGATTCGTGTTGTTCTCTAAGCGCCAGCGCGAGGTGATGTAGTTGTACTTCAGGCTGCCATCCAGTGCGACGCCATAGGACTCAACGCGGGTCGACCCCATCTCCCAGATGCTAAGCAGACGATCGCCCTGCATGGAGTTATCAATCCAGCTGCCCGACTGGAGACTGGTCTGACGCATATTCAGGCGAGTGTTATGGGCGATAAGCGGATTCTTACAATCCTCAATGCTCAGCGCATCAACGATCCACTGGCCGTTGGAGAGATCGCCTGGGTTATCGCAGTGCTCAATCCAGCCGTTATGGATAATTGACTGACCGCAGCGCGGCAGGTTAAGGACTTTACCGCCACGACAGTGCTGCGCATTGAAGTTTGACAGCTCAATTGCGGTGCTGTGGTCCCATTTGCCCTGCTTCTGCCCTGACCAGCCCGATTTAATCACGTCGCCGCTGCAACGAGAGGCGTACCACTGGTCAATTTTACAATCGAGGGTATCCTGCAGGCTGATGGCCGTGCCGCCAACGGCGTTAAAGCGCAGGCAGGCACCCCGGAAATATTGTCCGCCAGGACAGTTGTTATGGAAAAAGCCCTGCTGATTTGCACTCTTATCGCTGTTGCCATTAAAAATCAGGTTGGAAAGTTCAACGCGACGGGCGTTCATCTCAAAGACGAACGCTGACTTACCATCCGAGACAATTGTGGTCGCTGGAAAATAGCCGAAGTTCACCATCGCACCGGACATGCGGAAGAAGTTGAGATACTTATCGCCAAGGTTACAGGCTGAGACCATAAAGGTACCGGCCGGGAACTGGACGCAGATCTGCTGGTTAGCCTGCTGCGACCACTGGAACATCGCCATAATGGCGGGTGCCGTATCGGTTTTGCCATCGGCAATCGCACCGAAATCAAACAGCGTCAGGCGGTTAAAATCGTCTACCACGCGACGCCAGGAGAACCCCTCGCCGGCAAAATTCACACCGCCATCATTCTGGGCAGGCTGGAAGCTCCCGACAAACTCGCCGCCGCCAACTTCCCGTCCTTCATGCCAGCTTTTCAGCTTAACCTTGGCCCCTTCAAACAGTGGACGGGTTTTACGTAACTCCGCCACAGACGCAATCTCACCAATCAGCTGATAACCCGCTGGCTGCGCCAGACGCTGACTGAAATCTGCAGCGCCCGGACGACTGACATCCGCAATATTGAACAGCGTCTGACCGTTGCTGTCTTCCACCGTCATCGAATGCGAAGGATCGGCAATCAATACGGCATTGTCCTGAATAAACTGGGTAAAATTGCCTTTATTCAGCGCGATGGGCTGCGCAATCTCAGACACCTTACCGCTGGCGTCACGCAGGAAGACCGGAATCTGGTTGCCAGGCTTACTGGCATCCGCACCCGCTTTACCGATCCAGAGTTTTCCTTCAAAGCTCTGCCAGAATTGCGGTGGCATCGCGTAGACATTTTCTGGCGTCAGGATCGGCACGTCGCCTTTCGGGATATTAGTGGCATCAACCGGCTTCAGGGCAATACCGTTACTTTTTGCAGCGTAGCTGGAAAAGGTGCTCACGGAGAGAGCCCCCACCAGAGCGGAGGCGGCGGTCTGTAAAACTTCTCTTCTTTTCATGCATCAATTCCCGTAGTCAATAAGGCCATTGGCCATGGCGGTGTCCCTGAGGCACGTCGCAAGTGAGCGTTTCCAGCTCCGGTTAAACCAATGACAGCCAGCTTTGCTTAATCTGGTTACCGTCGAATTTCAGCGCGGTTTGTTTGGTTTTTTCGCTCATGGCATAGAACAGGGCGTCATCGGTAGCGAGCTGCTCCATTCGTGCCAGAAACGTGGCTTTATCATTCATCGGAACCAGGAAACCGTCTTCACCGTGATTGATGATCTCCTGCGGTCCGGTCGGACAGTCATACGCTACAACGGGCAGTGACCAGGATTTTGCTTCCAGCAGCACCAGTGGCAATCCTTCATAACGCGAGGTCATCAGCGCCATATCGCTGTCACGGTAGTAGTCATTGATATTGCTGACCTTACCGACAAACTTCACGCTGTCAGTGATGCCCAGTACGGCGGCCTGATCGTGCAGCTGCTGACGCAGTTCACCATCACCGGCAATCACCAGCGTCCAGTCCGGATGGCTGCGTGCGAAGTCGCGCCAGATATCCAGCATCAGATCAAACCCTTTCTGGTTATCCAGACGGCCCACCGCCAGCGCCTGACGATGACGAGTCTGACGCTGAAAACCTTTGTAGACGACGGGGTTAGGAATTTGCTTGCTGGGAATGTGCCAGCGGCTGAACACCTGATGATCTTTGTCGGTCAGAACAATCACGCGGTCGTAGTAGCGCAGCAGCAGAAACTTGAGGAACTTGATCGGCTTGCTGAAGGAGTTAATGGCAATGTGCTCGCAGGCGTAGGCTTTGCCCCGTTTCTTCTTCATTGCCAGCAGATTCCAGAAGGCAAACATGACGCTCAGACGCCCCATGCTGATCAGGAAGACGGTATCGAAACCCTCTTCGTGGATCCGGGCTACCGCGCTTTTAATGGGGTTGCTCTGCCCTTCGAAGCTGACAATCTGTCTGACATGTTCAAACGGATAAAAAGTCTTACCACTGCCTTCCAGCGAGTAGATGGTGACGTCATGTGTTTCGCCAAGACACTCTGACATGAAGTTACAGATGTTCTCGGTGCCCGCATACGAATAAGCATCTTTGATCACCAGGACAATTTTTTTCATGAAACGCTATCCACCTCAAATAATAAAGACAATCCTGCCGACAGGCTCAACGATGCTTAAGGGTAAACAGCACACCATTCACCATATACCAGGCGTAATAGTAATAGATTTTTAACGGATTGTTTTTATAGATAATTCTTAATAATTCAAGGTGCCACTGGGCTGCTTTGTTCTTATTGCGAGAAAGGGAATCGCCTAATTCGTAATAGTTGACAAGAATCGTCTGAATTACCCGTGCCTGCTTATAGCGGGTGAATAATTCATACAAAAACAGGAAATCTTCATGACCTTTGCGCTGGAAGAAAAGTCCCTGTGGCGGACGACGGAAACAGACAGAGGAGAAGCAGACGCGATACTGCTTTTTCACAAAGTTGTCCTGCTGCAGGTAAGGCTTTCCGTAGGTAATGTCGTGCTCAGCCTTGCGGGTTTTATAGTGATATTCGGTAATCACAAAATCATCACCGGCGGCGATAGCAGCTACCTGCTGGGTCAGCTTATCCGCATGCCACTCATCATCGCTGTCAAGAAAGGCAATAATCTCTTCAGTGGCTGCGCGCAGTCCGACGTTGCGGGTCTCTGCTGCGCCCATGTTGACCGCGTTATCCAGAATGGTAATGCGCGGATCCTGACAATGCTCCCGCACGAATGCCAGCGAGTCATCAGTGGATTTATCGTTGACCAGATAGAGGTGCCAGTCGGTATAGTGCTGATTGATAACCGATTGCACAGCGCGTAACACGGTCTGACGGGCATTGTACATAGGCATAACAATGCCAACGGTTCCAACAGAAGTATTCATCTTCAACCCTGAATGTAAACGAAAAGAGAGGTGCTCCTGGTATCAGGAGCAGAGCGAGGCGCAGTGCGCGTCAGGAGATCGCTTTCTCACCGCCAAAACGTGCTTTGACCTTGTCTTTAACCCGGTTCATAAAATAAGCACGGTTGTCTTTATTGGTGAGGAAGAAGTAGCGAGCAAAGCTCAGGCTCGCCATCAGCGACTTACCGTCCATTTTGTAGCGCAGCGGCAGCTTAAAAGCTTTGTAGGTGTGGATATCACGCGGGGTAAGATGCGGCTTCATGCTATCAAGCCAGAACATCGAGTAGTTCACCGATTCGCCTTTATGTTTTGAGCCAAATTTTGTGACCAGGTGGTAGTTCGCCAGCGGTGCGGCGATCATCACAAAGTCATAGCCCATGCGGTCGGCACGAATGCAGAAATCATAATCCTGATGACGGATGTAGCGGGTATCGAACTGAATTTTCGCCGCATCTTCCCGTTTCAGCACAATCGTGCTGGTCTGGATAAAGCCATAACAGCCGAACAGATACTCAGCGACGGTTTCATTTTTGCCTGGTGGCTGCATTGGCATCACTTTCAGGAATGTGCCGTCCTGATAGATATTTACCTGGCTGAAAATAACGACATTCTTTTTGCCCTGTGCGTCCAGTTGAGCAATTTTTTCAGTTACCTGCTGCAGTTTGTCCGCCGCCCACTCATCATCGGCGTCAAGAAAACTGACATAATCACCGGTCGCCAGCTCAATGCCTTTGTTACGTGCACCGGCCCCGTTGAGTTTGACCTCAGAAAGCACCAGATTGATGTCGAGATCCTGATAGCGTTCGCTGCGAACGACCTCCGCCAGCGCGGCGGCATCTGCAGACTTATCATCCACGATGATGACTTCGAAATTACGATACGTTTGTGCTTTAACGCAATCCAGCGTCGTGACAATCGATTCTGACGCGTTATAAGCCGGAATTACGATGGAGAAACGAATGTCCTTCATTGCCAGCACCTCATTAAAAAGTTCAAAAAAATAAACAGTTCAGTCGACAACGGTCGATTAAAAATCTGAATTCTCACACGCGAGCGCCCCCGCGTGACACTTATCACGAAGGGGCGCCCGTCGGGTCAATCAGTGGACCAGCCAAAACTCCCGCGCCACTTCATAGCCAGTAACGGCCTGCTTGGTCGAAATGGTGTTGTAGTAGAGGTAATAGAGCAGGAAGAACACCAGCATGGCGTACAGCGCTGGCTTCCACGATCGCCTTGCCTGATAAATCAGTGAGGTCAGGATGATCGGCTCGACCTGTTGCAAATAGTTGGACAGGCGCGAACCTGAAGGGAAGTTGTACAGGAAGATCCTGACAGCACCGCCAATAGCAAAACTCATGATCAGCAGATAGTTAAGACGATACTGAGCATAATTTTCGCGCTTCAACTGGTCAGTAAGCATGAAATAGAAGAAGACAAACACCAGCATGATGTTTTTCAGGTTCGATACGGCCAGGATGCTGCCACCCATTGCGTAGGACGGGTCATTGTTATAGCCCGATGCCCTTTCCCCCAGCGATCCAAGATGACCCGCAATCAGGGCAACAAAGCTGGATCCGCCCACTACGGACAGCGGCAGACTGGCAACGATAATGACCACAGGCCACCAGCGCCAGTCGCGAATAAACAGGAACGGCACAAGTGTTACCACCATTACGGCAGTGTTATGGCTTGTAAACGACAGAATAAAGAAGGCAAAAGCCCACCAGTAACGCTTGAGATAGATTGACCACAGGACACCAAGGAACAGCGCAGAACTCAGGCCAAAGCGAATCTGGTTTATATCTTTGTTAATAAAGATGTGCGCTGAATAGAGCACCAGCGCCAGCACCGGATACGGTGACATCTTTCTGAAAAAGTAAGCATTGATGGAAACAGCAAGGGCGCAGAAAACAAACAGAAAGATGCTGGCATTATGCGAAAACAGACTGGTGATCCAGGCCGTGGCAAAAATCAGCGGTTCGTAACGGAAAAAAGCAACGGTTTTAAAGAAGCCGTTAATCTCTATACGTCGAACAAAGTCCTCAAAGAAGCTCCGGTACTGGAAGTCATCCATGCCGGTGCCAAGGCCGCGTATTCCCCCAAAAACAATCAATAGAATGGCAGCAAAACAGAGCAGCCAGGTCAGAATATGATTTGTGCGTTCGTCTTTTTTCAGGGCTAATTCAAACAGCGAAATCAGCAGTAAAAATCCTGATACATACCAATATGGAGCCATGGTGTGATTCCTTAATTCCACAAGTTCTCATGCCAGCAATAATCACGCTTCGCCTTCCCGACGGGCTTTTCAGTAAACCTGACAGTACGGTCACACATTGCGTGCAGGCAATGCCATGCTGGTGATGAATTCTGTTGATTGACGCTCGCCATGCGATTTATAGAGGTATCGCTTTTGTGGGTTTGGACAGAATAACCTGTGTAAATTGATGCGTGTCGTCATTCAAAAGGACGATAAAAAGGGGCGGTCAGACCGCCCCCTGGTTATTACTCAATGATCAGCTTTTGCTGGGCTTGCTGTAGTCATAGGCGTAGTAGTCATAACCATGTCCGTAAGCATTGGCGGCTTTACGCACCACGGCATTGAGGATCACACCTTTAATCTCAATACCGTTCTGGGCAAAGCGTTTGAAGCTGACGTCCACTTCTTTGGTGGTATTGGCTTCGAAACGCGCCACCATCAGTGAAGTACCGGCCATTTTACCGATAATTGACGCATCGGTGACGGCCAGGATTGGCGGCGTATCGATTAACACCAGGTCGTAGTTCTTGCTCGCCCAATCCAGCAGCTCACCCATACGACGATGCATCAGCAGCTCAGACGGGTTCGGTGGAACCTGACCACGTGGCAGGAAGTCGAAACCGTAGACGCCCTGCTGAATCAGCGCCGGGCTGAATTCCGTTTTACCGGAGAGCACGTTTGACAGGCCTGATTTGTTATCCGCGCCCAGCAGCTCGTGAGTGTAACCACGACGCATGTCGCCATCGATAAACAGAACACGCTGACCCGCTTTCGCGACCAGTGTCGCCAGGTTGGCACAGATAAAGGTTTTACCAATACCCGGGCTGGCGCCGGTGATCATCAGGATGTTGTTTTTCGCTTCCATCATGGCGAAGTGCAGGCTGGTGCGCAGGCTACGAATCGCTTCGATGGAGAGGTCAGTCGGATTACCCAGCGCCAGCAGTGTTTCGTGCGGGTCGGTTTTCACCTTGCTGCCACGACGCGCCAGCGCTTCGGTATCTTTCTTACGCTGCCACTCAGAGAGTGGAACGCTGGCGTAGACATTCATGCCCAGCTCTTCCAGCTGTTCCGGGTTCTCGATACCGTGATGCAGCAGAGCTTTCAGCAGAACCAGACCCACTGACACAAACAGGCCCAGAATCAGGCTTGCAGCGATAATCAGCAGCTTCTTCGGTGCAACCGGCGCGTTAGCGGTCTGCGCGTTATCGATGATGCGGACATCACCCACGGTGCTGGCTTTGCTGATGCTCAGCTCCTGCTGACGGTTCAGCAACTGCATGTAGATCTCCTGACCTGACTGAACGTCACGGGTCAGACGCAGGATTTCCTGCTGAGTCTGTGGCATGCCAGAAATTTTCTTGTTCAGCTGAGCCTGTTCACCTTCCAGCGTTTTGCGTTTTTCAAGCAGCGCGCGATACGTTGGGTGATCTTTGGTAAACAGCTGAGACACTTCAGCTTCACGGAAGGTCAGTTCGTTCAACTGGCTCTGCACGCTGACAGAAGAGTCCAGGGCGGATTTCGCTTCCAGTGACAGGTCAACCGATTCGTTCTGACGACGGAACGTATTCAGTTTGTTTTCTGCTTCATCCAGCTTGGCGCGAACGGCAGGCAACTGAGTGCGTAAGAACTCCAGGCTTTTCTCTGCCTGCTCTGACTTGCGCTCAACGTTCTGTAACAGATAGTTGTTCACAATCTGGTTCAGGACTTTGCTGATCTGCTCGGGATCTTCACCCAGATACTCCAGACCCAGTACGCCGGTATCTTTACCTTTGTCTGCAACGGTCAGGTTAGCCAGTACGGAACGGATCGCCTGCAGGTCATTCAGCTTAGTCACGGTGAAGCTGGTGCCTTCATCGGCATGAATCTCGCTCACCAGCATGCTGATGTCGCCGTGCGACTCCAGCTGGCCGACTTTACCTTTAAACAACTCATCGCCATCTTTAGAGACGGTGTAGCTATCCGGACCGGTAACTTCCAGCTCGACATTACGTTTTTCGACAGTGCGTGGGATTTCCAGACGCGAAATCGCGATATCAGCAGGTTTGTTGCCCATCAGGCGCGACAGGCCCTTGCCGATAACCGGGAAGTAGTTCTGCTCAACCACAGTATCCAGACCCAGATCGTCAACGGTTTTGCCGATGACCATACGGGATTCCAGAATCTCGATCTCCGTATCGGAGGCTGGCGTTTGTGGCAGAATGCTGTCAATTTCGTTCAGGACGGTACTGGCATTCTTCTGCTCAACCTGAACTAACGCATCTGCGCTGTAAATCGGTGTTGCAAACAGTGTGTAGAGTGTTCCCGCCAGCATGAAAAATGCGGTAACGGCAACAATGATCCAGCGATGATCAATTAGCTGTCCCACAAGATGCGCCAGATCCCATCCATTCGAATCCTCTCCCGGCGCAGTTCTGACCTTATTTTTTATATTCATGGATAATCCCAACTATCGGCTTAATACGTTGACCCATTTCTGGGTAGCGTTTTCCAGTAACCCGTAAATCTCTTCAAAGGCCTCACGGCTTTTTCTGTACGGATCCGCAATTTCTTTCTGATTGAGCCAGTGCCCAAGCAACATGGTTTTGCCACGTGCAGCCGGGTCGATGCGATTGACCTGTTCAATATGTCGCTTTTCCATGACCAGAATCAGATCAGCCTGGCGGCACATTTCGGCCGTCAGTTGCTGTGCCTGATGTCCTTCCAGCGACAGGCCCTGCGCTGCCGCGACCTCGGATGCCATTCTGTCGGCCGCATGGCCTACCAGCGCTCCCAGGCCAGCAGAGCGAACATCCAAATCGGGCAATGCACGTTTAAACAGGCGCTCTCCGGTAGGAGAGCGGCAGATGTTGCCAATGCAAACGACTAACACGGACGTAATCATGGTCAGACCTTAGTTCGACCAGTTGCGGATACGCTGTGCGGCCTGAGTCGCATCGTTGATACCAGCAATGGTTGGTATCAGTTGCGAAATCACACGGTTCCAGCGCGTCAGCGGTGTAGAGGTGACATAGACGATGTCATAAGGCTGGAGCTGGAAATCGGTTCCCATCACCATGGATGCTGCATCTTTGGTGTTCAACTGATAGATGTTGGCAATCTTGCTGCGATCGGTGCCGTGCAGTGGACGGATAACGAAGACACCAGTAGCGTCAGAGGTGGTTTGATCCATCCCCGCCGCATTGCCCAGCGCTTCCGCCAGCGTCATGCCGCTACGGTCCATTTTCAGCGTGGTTTGCTGCTTCACTTCACCCATCACGAAGATTTTCAGATCATCGTTACGCGGAACGTAGAGAATATCGCCTGGATAGAGCAGGTGGTTCTGGCTCAGGTCGCCGTTCTGCATCAGTGCCTGCAGAGATACGCGCTGTTCACGACCGTTGTGCGTCAGCACGACGTTACGCCAGTCAGCATCAGGTGCCAGGCCGCCAGCGGCGTTGATCGCATCCAGAACCGTCAACGGTACGTTGGTGATCGCCTGCTGACCTGAGGTGGTCACAGAACCCGTAACATAGGTTTTCTGCGATTTGAACGAGGCGATGCTGACATCAACCTGTGGACTTTCAATGTACTGAGCCAGACGACGCGAAACTTCGTCACGCACTTCGCCGACGGTACGGCCCGCGACACGGACGCGACCAATGTAAGGATAGAAGATGGTGCCGTCAGAATGCACCCAGTTACCGGTGTCGCTAGCGCTACGGTATTGACCCGCTGGCGTGGTCAGTTCCGGGTGATCCCAGACTGTCACGGTCAGGACATCGCCCACGCCGATACGGTATTCATAGTTCTGAATTTCGTTCTGCAGTGCCGGGTTCGTCTGAGCCACCAGAGGCTTAGGACGCATCTTTTCAACCAGTGAAGGCGTTAACGGAAAGACGTTGACGTATTTATCGATGTCAAAGTTGCTATCCTGCTGCTCGATAACATCTTTTCCTGATGTAGTAAGACGAGAACCGGGTTCGATTGTACACCCGACAAGGAATGTGGCGGATACCAGCAAGGGTATCAATTTCATTTTGATTGTAATCATTTAGATCTTCGCTATCAGTTATTTATTGATAGAGGCGAAACCGCCGCTGTGTAAGCGTCCAACAAAAAGTAAATCCTGGCTGACTAAAGCCTTAAGCACTGAACCTGTCGTTCATTATCCTTGCTCCACTTGTTATAAGTAGTGGCCATCAACCAGGGTGTACCTGAAACGCCTTGCATCATAGCGGACTATGGATGCACTGCGATATCCCTGGTGATGGCCGCTATTAACGACACGCCTGACAACGGCACAACACCTCTGAGCGCGCGTTAGCACGCTCATTTCGACTCACGGTTAATAGGCACCGTCGCGTTTTAACACCACACCCACTGTTTTGAACAGAATGGCAATGTCATTCCACAGTGACCAGTTTTTTACGTACCACGAATCGAAATAGACGCGGGTTTCATAGTCAACGTCATTACGACCGCTGACCTGCCACAATCCCGTCATGCCCGGCTTAGCCATCAGGTAATAATCAACATCACCAGCATAACGACAGAGTTCATCTTCAATGACCGGACGAGGTCCAACCAGACTCATATCACCGCGCACCACGTTCCAGAGCTGAGGCAGCTCATCGAGGCTTGTTTTACGGATGAAGTGGCCCACTTTAGTAATACGTGGATCATTTTTGAGTTTGAAATCTTTATCCCATTCCGCACGCGCAATCGGATCGGTGCGTAATACCTCTTCCAGCACTTCTTTGGAATTGATGACCATTGAACGGAATTTCAGGCATTTGAATTTACGGCCATTCATTCCCACACGTTCGTGACCATAAATCGGCGGTCCACCATCACGGCCCACCAGGAAGCCCAGCACCAGCAGCGCTGGCATCAGCATCAGGATAATTGAGAGTGCACCCACGATATCGAATGCCCGCTTCAGGAAACGCGAGGTGCGTTTAGCCAGGTTATTCTGAACACGCAGAATCATCACCTCATGGCTAAAGATATAAGCCATGTCTGTACCGTAAAGCGGAACACCACGCAGGGTCGGAATCACTGAAACTGAACGGCAGTTATGCATCGCCAGCGATTTTAGCCAGATATCACGATACTGACTCTGCTCATACTCGACTGCCACGATAAACTGGGTTTCGCTGTTAGTCAGGCTCCAGAGCTCCTGCTCATCACGCAGCACTGGCACGCCATTCATGATCTCCTGCGGACAGGTTCCATCAACGTCGTAGAAAGCGATAACGTCAAAACCCATGACCTCTTCGCTTTGCAGCGCCTGCCAGGCTTCGTGCGCATTTTTGCTGCTGCCGATAATAATGGTTTGTTTCTTCCACAAGCCTTTTTTATTCAGCAGACGTTTAGAGAGCGCACGACAGGTTGGAATTAAAATCAGCGCCAGAACCCAGGTCAGTAACCAGACGAAACGCGACATCTGCCACTGCGACAGTGCGGTGATCGACAGATCGATGACAGAAAATATAAGAATGGTACGAAAAACTTCTTTTAATTCGAACCAGAAAGGTTTCCGGTAGGTATAGTGCCGAAGCCTTACCCAGAACCAGCCAATACAAATTACCGACAGACAAATGTGTGTGGCAATTTTTAAATTCATTTCTTTTTCAGAAATATCTGCCAGCGGCGAACCTGAGTGAAGATTAATTAGCATCATCGCCACAAATAATGCTGCGTTGAAACAAATTAAGTCTGAACATGCCAGCATTAATTTGGTAATAAGACTTTTAAACGTAAATTCTGTATCGCGCATATTTAACTCTTTATTTTATTTCCTTAAACCCGCAACGGCTATCGCCTGTTAAATCATTAAGCGACGAAACCTCTCCAGACTGAGCCGTTTCTAAGGGGAGCTCCTGCGGCGTTTACGCCAATGATCTTAACCATAAACCAGTAATATTGTGATGAATACCAACAGATTACTCTGACTTAACCACCGCCAGCGCTGCTCACTTTATCAACAAAAACACGATTCGGGCACGCTACCGCCCTTGGCTGTCGCTGCCAATATCGCTGTCGTCATTCATATTGATCCCCGTAATGCAGTAACGTTACCGCATTGCATCGTGCAGACGTTCACCGGCGAATGACTCATTCGTCACATTGCGATTAATGTCGAATAGGCTCGCGAATTACGACTCTGGGGCAGAGTTTGCAAACTTGTTGCTATACTAGTTATTACTGGCTTGTTTACAAGCAGGTCCCGCTATCCCTGGACTATTTTAGGAAAAAGACTACCAGCGATTAGTATTGAGGCCTGACAGGCAGTGCAATGCTTTCTTCAAAATTAGGATTAATGCCATACTCGTGATGAGATAAATCGCATAAGCCCGACAGGTGAATATCTCATCCAGGGTTAAAAAGGAGTCAGAATACTCTCTGCTGCATTCTGTGAATTTAATCAAAACGTCACACTCATATGTTCATATTTTGCACGATATATCGCCTTGATTGGGTCATCGCTCCCCTGCCCTGCCATTTGTACGTGGCTTTGCACTCCACTATCATCAGAGAAAACTCAATTTAAAATATTCAGGTGAACATGACATGCTGGAGGTAATTGCAGATCCCTCGCTATGGGCGGGATTAGTAACGCTAATCGTTCTGGAACTGGTTTTAGGCATCGACAATCTTATCTTTATTGCCATCCTGGTTGAGAAGCTGCCTGGACCGCTTCGCGACCGCGCACGCGTGATAGGACTGCTGCTGGCGTTATTGTGCCGATTATTGTTACTGGCATCGCTTTCCTGGCTGGTTACCCTGAAAGAACCCTGGATCACGCTGGGCGGACACCCCTTTAGTGCGCGCGATCTGTTGCTGCTGTCAGGCGGGATTTTCCTGCTATTTAAAGCCACTACAGAGTTGAATGCGCGTCTGGAAGGACACGATGAGGCATCCGGTCAACAAAAAGGCGGCGCTAAATTCTGGCCGGTGGTGGCGCAAATCGTGGTGCTGGATGCCATATTCTCACTGGATGCGGTCATTACCGCCGTGGGCATGGTGAATGATCTGCCCGTCATGATGGTTGCTGTCACCATTGCCATTCTGCTGATGCTGCTCGCCAGCAAGCCGTTAACCCGCTTTGTGAACAACCATCCGACAATTGTCATCCTCTGCTTAAGCTTTTTGCTGATGATCGGTTTCAGCCTGGTGGCGGAAGGCTTTGGCTTTGTCATTCCTAAAGGGTATCTCTACGCGGCCATCGGCTTCTCAGTTGTCATCGAAGCGCTTAACCAGCTGGCACACTTTAATCGCCGCCGCGTGCTGTCGGCTGGTCGCCCACTGCGCCAGCGCACGGCTGAAGCGGTATTAAGGCTGCTGCGCGGGGCAGCAGAACCGGCGGAGCTGGATGCCAAAACCTCATCACTGATTGCTGACAGCGATGAGAGTATGCTCTTTAACCGCCAGGAACGCGCAATGATTGCCCGCGTGCTGGGCATGGGTCAGCGTCACGTTAACAGCATCATGACCTCGCGTCACGACGTCGACCATATTGATCTCAGTGATGATCCGGCTGAGATCATGTCGCGCCTTGACCGCAATCAGCACACGCGCATTCTGATAACCGAACACTCCAGTGAACCACTGGGTGTGGTGCATGTTATCGATCTGCTGCACCAGTCGCTGCACAACAATTCACTCGATTTACGCGCCCTTATCCGACAACCGCTGGTATTTCCTGAGCGACTGACCCTGCTGCAGGCGCTGGAACAGTTTCGTCAGGCTCATACACATTTTGCCTTTGTGGTGGATGAGTTCGGTTCAATGGAAGGCGTGGTGACGCTGAGCGATGTGATGGAGACCATCGCCGGCAATCTGCCGAATGAGGCGGGTGAAATTGACGCCCGTTACGATATACAGATTCAGGGTGAAGGTCACTGGATTGCCAACGGCCATATGCCACTGGACGATCTGGCGCTCTATGTGAAATTGCCGCTGGATGAACAGCGTGACTACCATACGCTGGCAGGCTTACTGATGGATAAGCTGCAACACATTCCTCAGGAAGGCGAAGTGTTGCAACTGGGTGACTATCTGCTGCGAACGCTGCAGGTTGAAAATCATCGGATTCAGAAGGTAGAAATCCTGCGGCAGCCTGACGCAGATTACGAGGTATAGCCACTGCCAGGGGCGCAGGGAATGCGCCCGCTAGGGACGCATGATTTTCTTCAGATTCTCTTTGTTCTCGCCCTCTTTCTGGCGATCAATCCACTGATTCAGACGTGACCTGGCCTCACTCTGCAGACGGTTACGAAGAACATCATCCACTGGCAGGGAATATTGCAGGCTGTTCCAGCCACCATACATACGCAGTGGGATAGGCTGACTGGAAAGTGCCTTTACCAGCGCATCATCGCCACGCCAGCCGCTGATTTTCAGTCCCAGCGTCACATCCAGCTGTTGCTGCACCATGTCGACTTTGCCCGCGCCCTGTAATCCCAGATTCTGACCGTTACCATTGAGATCACTGAAGCTGAGTACACCTTTATTCAGCGCCACCTGCCCGCTGATCGACTCAATACCCTCTTCTACGGCATCCTGGCTGCTGACCTTATCGCTGACCCGAGCCACAGCACGCTGCACCATTTGCTGGAGATTAAGCTGTGCCAGCTTCAGATTGCTGGCACTGATCGTCGCCCTGCCCTGCCAGCTGCGCTTTGCCGCCTCGACTGTCAGCGTATCGCCGGACAGCTCCCCGTCAAGACTCAGGTTGCCCTGCAGACTTTCCGGTAGTGCAAACGCTTTCAGCAACGGCTGGATTTGAATAAACCGGAGTTGCGGTTTCAGGCTGACCCGTGTCTCTGGATGACGAATGTCGATGCTGCCGGGAATCGAGAAGCTGCCATTACCCAGCTTGCCGCTGAGGGTGTTCAGCGTCATGAGTCCCTGCTGATTGCGGGCATTTAACGTAAAATCAGTCAGCGAGAGGCCGCGCCATACCGCATTATTCGCCTGAAGTTTTAGCGCCAGATCCATGTCGTTGAGAGGAGAGTCCGCATTGGTGCGTTCACGCGGCGCAGCAATCACCGGCGAACGGGCCACGGTGGCGTGCTGCGCGCCAGGCGCTTCAGAAACGGGCGCACTGGTGAGTAAATTATCGAGATTCAGGTTGCTGGCTTTCAGATCCAGCGCCAGCTGCTGTGGCGGCACCACATGACCACTGCCCTGCCCGGTCAGGGTACTGTCATTTGCGGTGAGCTGCAGACCACTAAAGGAGAACTGCTGCCGGTCACCATTCCATTCGCCTTGCAGGCTTAACGACCCTTTAATCCCCTGAGACGGAATGTCGGCGCCCGATAAGGTGTAATCGAGCTGCTGCAGCTGGCCGGTAAGACGGTGCGGATATTGCGCAGCATCCAGCTGGCCTTTGAGATTCAGCGCGGCGTTGCGCTGGTTGCGCATCAGCGTCGTGCTCAGAGAGAGTGTCGCCAGCTTGTTCGCGTCCTGATCCATCGTAATGTTGAGGTCGCGGAAATTATATTCGTCGCCGCCTGGCTGTTGCCAGATCAGCAGACTGTCGGCTACCCGCAGTTTAGCGATATCAAATGACCAGCCGGTGGATGGCGAGGCAGGCTCCGCATCACGCGGCCCCTGAGGGGCATTTCTGGCAGGCTGCGCGCTACTGTCGGGCGTTACCCGCACTATCGCATTTTTCAGCAACACCTGACTGACGCTGAGCTGATGGGATAAAAGAGGCCAGAGATCAACATCGAGACGCATGTTCTCCGCTGAGACCAGCGGCTGAGTCGCCCCCGGCGCGGTGAGGCTCATCCGCCCAGCCAGGATGCTGAGCTGAGGCCAGACGTGCCAGCGCAAATCGTTACTGACCTCAAGGCGATAACCACTGCGTTGTTCAACCTGTTGCACCATATAGGTACGGAAGTCGTTGGGATTGACCAGCAGCACCAGCGCGCTCAATCCCGTTACGACCACCACTAACAGGATGGCCAGCGTGGTTATCACTCTTTTCATTACATCCTCAGATCAGTCTTTATCGATACGGCTGGCATCAGCGCCCTGCTGACCCCGATATTTAGCATCTTCACGTCGGTTATAAGGACGCGCAGCCGGGCCTGAAAGCGGTTCAAAACTCAGCGCGCCGATTAACATACCCGGACGCAGAGCCAGTGGCAGTTTACCTGAATTGTAGAACTCCAGCACGATACGACCCTGCCAGCCTGGATCAATGCGGTGCGCCGTCACATGCACCATCAGCCCGAGGCGCGCCAGTGATGAACGGCCATCCAGCCAGCCGACCAGGTCGTCAGGCAGCGTCACGGATTCCAGCGTTACCGCCAGCGCCAGCTCACCCGGATGGAGGAAAAAGGCTTCACCATCAGGCAACACGATCTCATCGCTCATGACCCGATCCAGTGCCGCGCTTACTTCCTGTTTCGGGCCACTCAGGTCGATAAAGGCCGCGGTATGGCCGCTGAAGGTGCGGAACTGATTACCCAGGCGCACATCGACGGTTGCCCCATTAATGCGCTCGACAGGCGGGCGTGGCTCAATGGCCAGTTTGCCATTGTCCAGCCAGGCTTCAATATCGCGATCGCATAATCTCATTGCGGAAACTCCATGGCATAAGTGTAGCGAACCGGTGACAGCGTGCCTGCCACCGGTCTGCACCCGTCCGGATGGACGTGGGTTATTCAAAAAACTGGTTAATTTTCGCCTTCAGGATATCAATGGCGATACGGTTTTTTCCGCCGCGCGGCACAATGATATCGGCGTACTGTTTTGATGGCTCGATAAACTGCAGAAACATCGGACGTACGGTCTTCTGATACTGACTCATTACCGAATCCATTGAGCGGCCGCGCTCATTGACGTCACGTTTCATACGGCGCATCAGACAGATATCAAGCGGCGTGTCGACGAAGATAGAAAAGTTAAGTTCCTGGCGCAGACGGGCATCGGTTAACAGCAGAATGCCTTCAAGAATAATGACCTTTTTCGCTTTCAGGTGCTGCGTTTGCTGAGTGCGGGTGTGCTCAACGTAGCTGTAGACCGGCAGCTCAATGTCCTGCCCGGCTTTTACCGCCTGCAGATGCTGCAACAGCAAATCATGATCCATCGCACTCGGATGGTCATAATTGGTTTTAACCCTCTCTTCCATGGTGAGGTGACTTTGATCTTTGTAATAAGCATCTTCCGGGATAACCCCGATATGCTCGTCACCTACCTGATCACGGATTTCACGATAGAGCGTGCTGGCAATTAAACTTTTACCGGATGCGGAAGCGCCGGCAATGCCTACAATCACGCACTGATGAGACTTGTCAGTCATACTTTTTTAAGACCTGATAACTGGAGCCTGCCACTGGTCACACATTACGCGGGCAGCGGACGGGCCGAAATGGAGAGGGTGTGTTCGCGCTAAGTATAGGGATTTCGGCCTTTTGATGCCAGAAAAATGGCACCGGCGTCTTTTCAGACTTTCTCCTTTGGACGCCACTCATTTCACCGATAAACTAGCAGCACACCATATTATAAAAAAATGGCCTGTGCGGCACGCGGTTGTCTGAACGCGTGTTGTTAACATGACGACCGAATGATGCATCAGGAGTGGTATGCACTGGAAGACTTTGACCTATTTTGGCGACAGCATGCTGTTGATTCCGACAGCGGTGATTATTGCGCTGATTTTGCCGTGGAAAAGTGATAACCGCCTTACGGTCTTTTACTGGATTGTGGCCTTTGGCCTGGCTGGCCTGACAGTCAGCATCTCAAAGATTCTGTTTCTCGGGTTTGGCATCGGCAGTGCCCGTTTTAATTTTACCGGCTTCAGCGGTCACAGCGCGATGTCCGCTACCCTGTGGCCAGTGATGCTGTGGCTGATTTCCGGACGCTGGTCAGCAAAATGGCGCATTGCCGCGATTGGCGTGGGTTATCTGATTCCTCTGATGGTTGGGTTCTCGCGTCTGGTCATCCACGCTCACTCGAAAAGTGAGGTTGCCACCGGTTTGCTGCTGGGCTTCACGTTGAGTACCGCGTTTCTGATCTCTCAGCGCCGCACCGCGCTCAAAGGCTTTAGCTGGCCACAGATCGGTGCTGCACTGTTAGTGCCGTTTCTATTAATGGGTCATGGCCGTGTCGCCACGACGCAACAGTTTCTGGAACGCTTCTCTGCCAGCCTCGCGGGGCTGGAGAAGCCCTATACCCGCGCCGATCTTTTCCGCCAGTAATCAATACGCTGGTCATCAATTTCTCTGTGCCCGTCAATTCACCGAATAACGGGCAATATTGATTTCACCCCTTTTTTCTTTGCCGAATGTGCTAGCATGCAGTCAGAGAATGACTGGTGCCTGATTCGCCGTAGCGGAGTGTTGCACCCTGACGGAAGTCCGCATGACGATAGAGATCCTGTCCCCGCAAAAGAGCACGCCAAACTGCTGGCTTTCGGCGCTGTTCCTTGGCTGTATAGTGTTTGTCCTGACACTGTTCTGTCTTGAACTGATCGTGGTCAGCGGGAAAATCTCCCCGCTCTGGTTCCCGACGACATTAATGACTGTGGTGGTTTTCCGCTGTCCGTCACGACAGCTACCCCTGCTGCTGACTGCCTGTGTGCTGGGCACCGCCGCGGCCAACGCCATCATCATCGGACCTGCCTTTTCAAACATTAAATTCGCCCTGTTAAACCTTATTCAGGCCGGTGTCGGTGGCATGCTGCTGCGCGCGCTGCTGGATCGGCGCGCGCCACTGAACTCTCTGCATGACTGGGCCCGGATGGTGTTATCGGTGGGTATCGTGACACCGGTTCTGGGCGGACTGCTGGCGCTATGGACGCTGCAGGTCAGCGGCCATGCTTCGTTTCCCTTCTTCTATACGTGGGTGATCTCAGAAATCATCGGCATGCTGGTGTTAGGCCCGATGCTGCTGCTGCTGCCCTGGCCGCTGCGACGGGCCCAGTTCAGCGAGCTGGGCAGGCAGTTGCCAGAAACGTTGATGACGCTGCTCCTGACCCTGGGTGCCAGTTATCTGTCGCTGCGTTTTCTGCCCTGGCCCTTTACCTTTATCGTCGTAATCCTGTTCTGGTGCGCGGTGCGCCTGCCCAAGCTGCAGGCGTTTGTGCTGTTTTTCATCAACGCCAGTTTTATCTCGATGCTGCTGGCTTTGGATGCGGTCAGCGTAGTAAACAACAACAGCGCGCTGGGCCCGGTCTCCAGCTGGTTACCTTTCCTTCTGGTGTTGATCCCCAGCCACATTATGTCGCTGGTGATGGATGCGTTCCGGCGTGAAAAACTCCACATCACCGACAGCGAAACCCGCTTCCGTCACGCCATGGAATACTCTGCAATCGGTATGGCGCTGGTGGCGCCTCAGGGTAAATGGCTGCAGGTTAACCGCTCGCTGTGCGATATCCTTGGCTATCCGGCCGAAGAGCTCAAACGCCTGACATTCCAGCAAATTACGCATCCCGATGATCTGAGCCTTGATCTGCAACATGCCAGCCGATTGCTGGAAGGTGAGATTGATACGTACACGTTTGAGAAGCGCTATTTTCGTAAAGATGGTGAGATTGTCTGGGCACGCCTCACGGTATCGCTGGTGCGCGATGGCAGCCAGGAACCGCTCTATTTTATCGCGCAAATTATTGATATCTCTGAGCTGAAGCAGAGTGAGCAGGTGAATCGCCGGCTGATGGAGCGCATCACGCTGGCCAACGAAGCCGGTGGCATTGGCGTGTGGGAGTGGAACCTGCTGACCGGTGAAATGTTATGGGACAAGCGCATGTATACCCTGTTTGGTCTCGCCTCTCATGAGTCGCCCAGCTATGACCTCTGGATCCATCTGCTGCATACCGCAGATCGGGAGTATGCTGCGCTGACGGTGCAACAGGCGATTGAGCTGCGCAGTGCTTTTCACATGGAGTATCGCGTGGTTAATGCCGAGGGCCAGCGCTGGGTGCGCACCCAGGCAAACCGTTTACTGAGTAAAGAGGGCCGCATTGAGCGCATGCTGGGGATCTGCCAGGACATCACCCCGCTTCGTAATCTGAACGAAGCGCTGTTTCAGGAGAAAGAGCGCATGGCGATAACCCTGGACTCAATCGGTGAAGCGGTTATCAGCACGGACAAAGAGATGCGTGTCGCCTTTATGAATCCGGTGGCGGAGAAGATGAGTGGCTTGTCACAGGAGCAGGCTGCCGGGCAGCCGCTCAGTGAGCTGCTGCACATAACTCAGGGACGTAACGGCCCGAAAGTGGAGAATCTGCTGTTGTGCCAGTTGCCACCGGAAAAAATCACCCCCAGTCTGGCTGAAGATCTGGTGCTCCACACCCCGGATGGCGGCCACATCGATATTCATTACAGCATCACGCCACTGCGTTCAGAAGCGGGCGTGGAACAGGGTGCCGTCATGGTTATTCAGGATGTGAGTGAATCACGTAAACTGATGAAGCGCCTGAGTTACAGCGCCCTTCACGACACCCTGACCCGCCTGCCTAACCGCGCCAGCTTTGAGCTTCAGCTTAAACGTCTGCTGTTTGATGCCGCTGAACATCAGCATCAGCATGTGCTGGTGTTTATCGACCTGGATAAGTTTAAAGCGGTCAATGACACCGCAGGGCATGCTGCAGGCGATGCATTGCTGCGCGAGCTCTCCGATCTGATGCAGCACCATCTGCGCAGCAGCGACTTCCTGGCCCGACTGGGCGGCGATGAGTTTGCGCTTCTGATGCCTGATCGCGATGTGGGTCAGGCACATGACGTGGTGCAGCGCATCGTCGCTGCGGTCAACGATTACCGCTTCCAGTGGCTGGGTCGCCTCTATCATGTGGGCGCCAGTGCGGGAGTGACACAAATTTCAGCAGAAAACTGTCAGAGCAGCGACGTCCTTTCTCAGGCGGATATCGCCTGTTACAACGCCAAACGCAGTGGGCGTGGACGACTGATGATTTATGAGCAGCATAGCTTACCGCTGCCGGGTAACCATCAGGGAATGGATGCCGCGATGATTGATGCGCTGCAGATTGAACTGCCCGCCTGGCCTGTTGCGCCACCCAAAACCCCGCAGGCCGCCTTTATCTGGCTGCTTGATGTACAGCTGTTAACCGCAGATGGATTACTGCTGGATGAGACGTTGCTGCGCAATAACCTGCACGATGAGACGCTGCGACGTCGTCTCGATAACAATATTCTTGCGGTTTTTTTCCGCCACGACGTGGAAAAGCTCAATCAGAAAGGCATTCCGGTGATTTTGCCGCTTGATGCCGGGATACTCAGTGATGCCGCCTTTGTGGAGCAACTCTGTCAGCGCTTTGTTGCGGCCGGTCTCTCTGAAAGCCACTGTGGTTTCGCTTTCCCTGCGGCCAGCGTGTTGAGCAAAGGCGATCAGCTCTATTCTGCACTGCTGCAACTGCGGCAGTGTGGCTGCCGTATCGTATTGCAGCATTTTGGCCGAAATCTGGACGCGTTTACTCTGCTGAGTAACGAGGTAGTTGATTACCTGGTACTGGCACCTGAACTGGTTGCTAACGTTCACAATAATCTGATGGATGAGATGCTGCTGACCATTATTCAGGGCCAGGCAACGCAGCGTAACATCGCGGTGCTGGCCGGTCCGGTTTCGGTCCCTGCTGTGCTCAGCACGCTGGCTACCCTTGATGTGGATGGCGTCTGGGGCAGTGCCGTGGCCGAGCGGCAGCCATTACGCGCACTGGCCGAAGATCGAATCTTCGCTATCCGTTAATTCCAGCGCGACCTGCTTGCTACACTGATGAAGCTGCGCTAAAGTCGCCCCCTTTTTTCCGGCATGGGGGCGAAAATGTTCATAGGATTCGATTACGGTACGGCTAACTGCTCAATTGCAGTCAGCGAAAATGGCACGCCACGTCTGTTAACGCTGGAAAATGATCAGCGCCTGCTACCGTCGATGATCTGTGCGCCTACCCGCGAGTCGATCAGCGAATGGCTCTATCGCCATCATCAGGTGGCAACACCTGATAGCGAAACCACCGCGTTGTTGCAGCGCGCCCTGCGTTATAACCGCGAAGAAGATATTGAGGTTCAGCCCAACAGTGTGCAGTTTGGCCTTACCGCGCTGCAGCACTATATGGTCGATCCCGAAGATGTCTGGTTCGTTAAATCCCCCAAATCCTTTCTCGGTGCCACTGGCCTGAAGCCGCAGCAGATTGCTCTGTTTGAAGATCTGGTCTGCGCCATGATGCTGCACATCCGCCAAAAGGGCGAAAGCCAGCTTGATCACGCTATCGATCAGGCTGTGATCGGGCGTCCGGTCAACTTCCAGGGCTTAGGCAGTGAAGAGTCTAACCAGCAGGCTGAAGGCATTCTGCTTCGCGCAGCACACCGTGCCGGTTTCCGCGACGTGGAGTTTCAGTTTGAACCGGTGGCAGCCGGACTCGATTTCGAAGCCACACTCAAACAGGAAACAACCGTGCTGGTTGTGGATATCGGCGGCGGAACCACCGACTGCTCGATGTTGCTGATGGGGCCAAAGTGGCGTGATAAGGCCGACCGCCGCGAAAGCCTGTTGGGCCATAGCGGTTGCCGCGTTGGCGGTAACGACCTGGATATCATGCTGACGTTTAAGACCCTGATGCCGCTACTTGGCCTGGGTGGTAATACCCAGAAAGGCACCGCCTTGCCAGCCCTGCCGTGGTGGAACGCCATCGCGATAAATGATGTGCCGGCACAGAGCGACTTCTACAGTCCGGCCTGCGGAAAGTGGCTGCGGGATTTAGTGCGGGATGCTGAACAGGGTGATGTGGTGGCTCGACTGCTGAAAGTCTGGCAGCAGAAGCTGAGTTATCGCCTGGTGCGGGCAGCGGAAGAGAGCAAGATTGCGCTGTCAGCTAATCCGGCACATACCGCCTCTCTCGACTTTATTGCCGCGGCATTAGAGACAGAAATTGGTGTGGAGCAGCTGCAGGACGCCATCAGTCAGCCGCTGGAGAAAATTCTGGAGCAGGTGCAGCTGGCCTTAGCCACCAGCCAGATTAAACCGGATGTCATCTACCTGACCGGCGGCAGTGCGCGTTCACCGTTACTGCGCGCGGCACTGCAGCAGACGCTGCCGGATACGCCGATTGCGGGCGGCGATGATTTCGCCTCCGTCACCGCCGGGCTGGCCCGCTGGGCAGAAGTGATGTTCCGTTAATGCGGCGCATCGATGTAAAAACGGCTCCTCGCTTTTCCGTACAGACAGCTCAAAATATTAAAGCGATGGGAGCATACGCCTGTAGCAAAGCATCGCGGGCCACGGATGGCCCGCGCTGAGCCTGCCAGGGATGGCGTCTTTTGCGTCTTTGCGGAAGGCGTATGCTCCCTGAGCCCAGGCACGATCTCGAGCCCAACGGTTTTACTTGTAACGTTTTTTTCCCGTGATCAGAAGGCGATATTGGCGCTGATACCGCCGATAAACGCATCTTTCACTTCGCTTACCGCGCCTGGGGCCACCACATACTGCAGGTTTGGTCGCAGTGACATCCAGTTCGTCACTTTGGCGTTGTAATAAACCTCATAGTTGTACTCTGAACCTTCCTGAATCGGCAGATAAGTCGGGCTGTCAAAGCGGCTCTCGCCATTCGCCTGATTCTGCTGACGCAGAGCGCGGGTGTAGTCGCTGTTCACATGAATACGCGACGCGCCCACGCCGATCTCATCCTGAGGACGGGCATCAAACGGTCCTGTCCAGGTAAACGCGATAGACTGGTAGTTATCCGTCTTCGAGGTCTTGTGATCGTTCATCACCGCCTGAACCCGCACGCCCAGACCACGATTCACATCGCCATCCTGCGCGGTCAGCTGTTGCTGTAACAGCAGATAGCCGCCATAGGCATGCGCCTGATCCTGATAGCCGCCATTGCGCCAGCTGCCATAAACATCGCCATCCACCGACGAATAGTAATAACCGATGCGGTAGTTACCCGGTAATTTCTCCGGCCCGAACGTCGGTTTCCAGCCCAGTTCCACCGGCACCAGATTGCCCTCGGAATTGCTGGTATCCAGACGGAAGCCATCTCCACGATCATAGTTAGCTCGGTTCTGATTGTAGAAACCAACCTGGAAGAAGACCTCCGGGGTGATATTGAACTTAATCCGACCGCCCCACTGCGATACCGGCCAGTTGAACCAGCGGTCGCCGCGCCAGTTACCTGCCTGTCCGCTGCCCAGTGCCAGGTTCTGGAACAGGTTGCCATCGAAATTATCGAAGTCTTCACCCACCGTCACGCGTCCGGCTTTCAGATCGACCACATCGTTAAACAATCCTTTGCGTAACCAGAACTGTGTCAGACGCCAGGTCTGGCCGCGACCATACACCTCCTGCACGGAGGAGAGCATCCCGGTGCGTTGATCCGCGACCTGCTCAGAAACATTCTGTCCGTTACGATTCGTCACGGTCATCTGAAATTCGGCATCCTGCCAGTCCAGCAGCTTTTGCAGGTCGAAATTGGTGCCGAACGTCCACTGGTCGCTGTAGCGCATGGTGGTGTTGGTATTTGCGCCACCCCCTAAATTTGCGGCGCTCTCCATGGTGTAGTTGACGTCAAACTTGATGCCGTCATCCTGCAATTGCGTTCGGTAGCCGCCCCAGTCACCAAACATCCATTCGGAGTCCGGACTCAGCGCGTCAGCAGCCATGGCTTGTGAAGAAAAAATGGCCAGGATCAGGGTGCCCGTTGCCATACTGGCAGCGGAAAAGGTGGGTGCTTTTCTGTTTTTCATCTTGTTTATTCTTATGTGAGTTACGGGAAGTGACGCGCAGAGGATAGTGCTGGGTAAACGCTGTTTTTTATAAATACGTGCGCATAATTTCCCGTAACATCCGTTTATTAATGCAAGTGTGATCGGGATCTCTGATTGATTATTCTTTGGTCGGGCTTACTTCCTGCACAGCCATACCGTAAAAAGGGGCGCTGGCGCCCCTGAAGTTAACGGCTCGCCTGGTTCAGTTGCGCGATCTGCGCGGGGGTCAGCGTCAGTTGCATCGCACCAGCCAGATCGTCGAGTTGTTTAATCGACGTCGCACTGACAATCGGGGCGGTGATGCCAGGACGGGCAATCAGCCATGCCAGTGCCACCTGAGCTGGCGTCGCCTGATGGGCTTCACTGATGGCATCCAGCGCATCCAGGATCCGCAGACCGCGCGGGTTAAGGTATTTCTCCACCACGCCCTGCCCGCGTGCGCTTTTACCGGCATCTGCTGCATCACGATATTTGCCACTGAGAAAACCGCTGGCCAGCGAGTAGTAGTTGATCACGCCTAAACCCTGCGCCATGACAACGGGCTCCAGTTCCGACTCATAAGGCTGGCGGTCAAACAGGTTATATTGCGGTTGCAGCGTTTCATAACGCGCCAGCCCCTGCGATTCACTCACCTTCAACGCCTCCTGCAGACGCGCTGCGCTGTAATTGGAGGCACCAATGGCGCGCACTTTACCTTCACGGATCAGGCTGTCAAAGGTGCTCAGCGTTTCCGTCAGCGGCGTATCCTGATCGTCGCGGTGTGCCTGATAGAGATCGATATAGTCAGTCTGTAAGCGGCGAAGTGAATCTTCGACTGCCTGACGGATATATTGCGGCTTCAGCCCGGTCTTCTCAGGCGACATTTCCATGCCAACTTTGGTTGCCAGCACGATCTGGTCACGTTTTCCGCTTTTCTTCAGCCACTCTCCAATAATGGTTTCGGATTCACCGCCTTTATTGCCTGGCGCCCAGCGGGAGTAGACATCGGCGGTATCGATGAACCACAGCCCTCGTTCAACCAGCCCATCCAGCAGAGAAAACGAGGTGGATTGATCCACCGTCCAGCCAAACACATTGCCGCCAAACGTCAGTAACGGCACCGTAATCCCACTGTCACCCAACTGCCGGGTTTGATTCTGACTCATTATCTGCTCCTTAATTTGCCTGACAAACTGCCTGTTTCTCAGCATAGCAAAGTGTTTTCACGCCTTTATGACGATTGTGCTGCGATTAATGTAATAACAGGCATAATTACCCGGCCCTGACAGATATCCTTATTTCCTTCAAATTTTGCCTGTCAGAGGCGACTACACTCTGTCGTTTGCAGGCTACCCATTTGATGCCTGCGCCTGGGACTACGTCACTGCTGGAGAGCATCAACAATCATGAGCACCCGACACCCTGTTATGAAGAAAACACTGATCGCACTGGCCCTGATTGCTGTGGCCGCTGGCGGCTACTATGCCTGGCAGCGCACTGCCCAGCCACAGAGCAGCAGCCAGACGGACTCGCCCGGGCCTCGAGGTGGCAAGGGCAGCGGTGACGGCGCTCGTCGGCCACTCGCCCCGGTTCAGGCAGCGACGGCTACCAGCCAGAGCGTGCCGCAATACCTTAGCGGATTGGGTACCGTCACGGCGGCTAACACGGCCACGGTGCGTAGCCGGGTCAATGGCGATCTGCTGGCGATCCACTTTACCGAAGGCCAGCAGGTCAACGCGGGCGATCTGCTGGCAGAAGTCGACCCACGTCCTTACCAGGTGGCGTTAACCCAGGCTCAGGGCCAGCTGGCGAAAGATCAGGCGACCCTGGCCAATGCCCGTCGCGACCTGGCGCGCTTCGAGAAGCTGGCAAAAACGTCGCTGGTATCGCAGCAGGAGCTGGATACCCAGCGCTCACTGGTGAATGAAACGCTGGGCACCCTGAAAGCGGATGAGGGCGGCGTCGCCAGTGCGCAGCTCAATCTGACCTACAGCAAAATCACTGCACCGATTGCCGGCCGTGTCGGCCTGAAACAGGTGGATGTCGGCAACTACGTCACCAGTGGCGACACCACCGGTATCGTCGTGATCACCCAGACGCACCCGATTGATGTGGTCTTTACCCTGGCGGAGAACAGCATCAGTTCCATTCTCAAGGCACAGAAAAGCGGCCAGCCGCTGCTGGTGGAGGCCTGGGATCGCAGTAATGAGAATTTAATCGCCAGCGGCAAACTGCTGAGCCTTGATAACCAGATTGATGTGACGACAGGCACCATAAAAATCAAAGCGCGGTTTGATAATCAGGATGACGCCCTCTTCCCTAATCAGTTCGTCAATGTTCGGCTCAAGGTCAACACCTTGCAGAATGCCGTTGTGATTCCGCCTGCCGCATTACAGATGGGCAACGAAGGCCACTTTATCTGGGTGGTCAACAGTGACAACAAGGTCAGCAAGAAAAGCGTGATTGCCGGCCTGCAGGATAGCCAGAAAGTGGTGGTCAGCGCCGGTCTGGAAGCCGGTGAACGGGTCGTGACCGATGGTCTGGATCGTCTGACCGAAGGCGCGAAAGTCGAGGTGGTCGCGCCGCAGAGCAACGCACCGCGCGCCACCCGCGCCGCCCTGCCGTCAAAAGGAGAGCGTGAGTAATGCAGGTCATGCCTCCCGATCACAGTGGCGGGCCGTCACGCCAGTTTATTCTGCGTCCGGTCGCCACCACGCTGTTGATGATTGCGATTTTGCTGGCCGGAGTGCTGGGCTACCGGTTCCTGCCGGTCTCGGCACTGCCGGAAGTCGATTACCCGACTATTCAGGTGGTTACGCTTTATCCTGGTGCCAGCCCGGATGTGGTCACCTCCTCCATTACCGCCCCACTAGAGCGTCAGTTTGGTCAGATGTCGGGGCTGAAACAGATGGCATCGCAAAGCTCCGGCGGTGCCTCGGTGGTAACACTGCAGTTTCAGCTGACGCTGCCGCTGGATGTGGCCGAGCAGGAGGTGCAGGCGGCCATTAACTCCGCCACTAATCTGTTGCCCAACGACCTGCCCAATCCACCGGTCTACAGCAAAGTAAACCCTGCCGATCCGCCCATCATGACGCTGGCCGTCACGACGCGCAGCATGCCGCTGACGCAGGTGCAGGACATGGTGGAAACGCGGGTCGCGCAGAAAATTTCGCAGGTCAGCGGTGTCGGCCTGGTCACACTGTCAGGCGGTCAGCGCCCGGCAGTGCGGGTAAAAATGAATGCGCAGGCGCTGGCGGCGCTGGGTCTGACCAGTGAAACGGTGCGAACCGCCATCAGCAATGCCAACGTTAACTCCGCCAAAGGCAGCCTGGATGGTCCGACGCGTTCTATTACCCTGTCAGCCAATGACCAGATGAAATCCGCGGAAGATTATCGCCAGCTGATTATCAGCTACAAAAATGGCGCGCCGGTGCGTCTTGGTGACGTGGCGACCATTGAACAGGGAGCAGAAAACAGCTGGCTTGGCGCCTGGGCCAATCGCGATGCGGCGATTGTGCTTAATGTCCAGCGTCAGCCTGGCGCTAATATTATCGCCACTGCAGATAATATCCGTGCCATGTTGCCCGCCCTGACCGAAACGCTGCCCAAATCGGTAGAGGTGAAACTGCTCACCGACCGCACCACCAATATTCGCGCGTCGGTAAACGACACGCAGTTTGAGCTGATACTGGCGATGGCGCTGGTGGTGATGATTATCTATCTGTTCCTGCGTAACGTGCCCGCCACGCTGATTCCGGCGGTGGCGGTGCCGCTGTCGCTGATCGGCACCTTTGCGGCGATGTACTTCCTCGGTTTTTCCATTAATAACCTGACGCTGATGGCGCTGACCATTGCCACGGGTTTTGTGGTCGATGATGCCATTGTGGTGATTGAGAACATCTCGCGCTATATCGAAAAAGGGGAAAAGCCGCTTACCGCCGCGCTGAAAGGTGCCGGTGAGATCGGCTTTACCATTATCTCCCTGACCTTCTCGCTGATTGCGGTACTGATTCCACTGCTGTTTATGGGCGACGTAATTGGCCGTCTGTTCCGCGAATTTGCCGTAACACTGGCCGTAGCGATTCTGATTTCCGCAGTAGTGTCACTCACCCTGACGCCGATGATGTGCGCCCGGATGCTGAGCGCAGAGTCGCTGCGTAAACAGAACCGCTTTTCACGGGCCAGCGAGGCGATGTTTGATCGTATCGTGGCCGCCTATGGCCGTGGCCTGAAACGGGTGCTGAATCACCCCTGGCTGACATTGTCGGTCGCGCTTGGCACCCTTGTGCTGACGCTGCTGCTGTGGATGGTGATCCCGAAAGGCTTTTTCCCGCAGCAGGACAACAGCATTATTCAGGGTACGCTGCAGGCACCGCAGTCGGTCTCCTACGCCAGCATGGCAGAGCGCACCCGCGACGTTGCCTCCATCATCATGAAAGATCCGGCGGTTGAGAGCATGACCTCGTTCGTCGGCGTCGATGGCACCAATGCCTCACTGAACAGCGCGCGACTGCAGATTAACCTTAAACCTCTGGATCAACGCGACGACCGCATTCCGGCTATTCAGCAACGCCTGCAACAACAGGTCAGTCAGCTGCCGGGCGTGCAGCTCTGGCTGCAGGCGGTGCAGGATCTCACCATCGATACCCAGGCGAGCCGCACGCCGTACCAGTTCACGCTGCAGTCCGGCTCCCTGTCGTCGCTCAGCACCTGGGTGCCGGCCCTGCTGACCCGGCTCAGTACCCTGCCACAGCTGCGTGACGTCAGCAGTGACTGGCAGGATCAGGGGCTGGAAGCTTATGTCAACGTTGACCGCGACAGCGCCAGCCGCCTCGGTATCAGCATGGCCGATGTCGATAACGCGCTGTACAACGCGTTTGGGCAGCGACTCATCTCCACCATCTATACCCAGGCAAATCAGTATCGTGTGGTGCTGGAGCAGGATAATAACGCCACACCGGGACTGGAGAGCCTGGAGGCAATTCGCCTTAACAGCAGTGATGGCGGCAGCGTTCCGCTGAGCGCCATCGCCCGTATTGAACAGCGTCACACGCCGCTCAGCATTAACCATCTGGACCAGTTCCCGTCGGCGACCTTCTCCTTCAACGTGGCTGATGGCTATTCGCTGGAAGATGCGGTGAAGGCGGTGTCGCAGGCGGAAGCGCAGCTGGGCATGCCCGCGGAGCTGATGACCCAGTTCCAGGGCAGTACGCTGGCGTTTGAGGCGGCGCTCAGCAGCACCGTCTGGCTGATTGTGGCAGCCATCGTGGCGATGTACATCGTGCTGGGCGTGCTCTA